>ERZ1673741.532-NODE-532-length-40470-cov-11.459334_pt1 | contig 40470 bp, 72 predicted proteins | sample MGYA00580209_ERZ1673741 | MGnify/ENA primary metagenome ERZ1673741 (study PRJEB41218, sample SAMN15661754) | gut metagenome | host: Homo sapiens | place: Canada: London | collected 2015-08-20/2019-03-30 | study: EMG produced TPA metagenomics assembly of... | reverse complement strand
ACAATTTTTGCTGAAGTAGGGGTTTATGCACAAGCAAAACCATGTGCGATAACAAGTAATTTAGTTGTTTCTCCATATCCATCCTCTGCTCTTGGTTATAGATACAATCTTGACACATACTCCGCTGATAAAGAAGTACCGGCTGTACCGTCAGATAAGGTTGCAATTGTGAATAGAAGTTCCGTTCCATTTTTCTATTCCGGTAAATCGTATGTTGTCGCAACAAACGGGAAAATATACGAGTATAACCAAACAACAAACAGTTTTTCTGCCGAACCAATAAAACAGATAACCACAGAATTAGAGACTAGAAATTATACTTGGTGTTATAACGATGGCCATATTTATATGCCGTATTCGTCAAGATTGTATGTCTGTGATGCTCAAACACCTTTGGCGAACAATAACATGATAATTTCCCTTGATATTGATGGCGCTGTTTGGAAGGCGTTAAACACAAAGGATGTTTCCGCAAGTGTATACCCTATCAAGGTTTTGGTTGGCGATACCGATGGGTGGGCTGTACAGAAAGATGCTTACCTGTACGATACCGCCACAAACAAGTGGACAAAACTTGATGGTTCTTCTACCTATCAAGATATGCAGAACGCACTAAATATATTAGGGGTGAACTAAATGGGCTATTACACAGAAAAAGCCAAAGAAGTAAAAGCAAAGCAGGACGCAGAGCTGGAACAGCTGAAAGCAGCTCTTCAAACCCTTGGCGTAGAAACCGAAGAAAAGGAGGAAACAGCCAATGCGGAATGACATCTTAGAGCAGGCGCAGGAAATTCGGACGAGCATTGACAGCGTGACCGGCACCATGGCTGACGCCGATGCAGCAAAGAACCCCATGTTGTTCCTGCCATGGGAAACTGATACTAAGTATGCGGTGGGTGACCGCAGACGACATGATGGCAAGGTATACAAGTGCTTGCAGGCTCACACTTCGCAAGCAGACTGGGAACCCCCGGCTGTCCCCGCTCTGTGGGTAGTCGTCAATGTCAGTTCTCCCGGCACGATTGACGACCCCATCCAGGCATCGAGGGGCATGGAGTACGAGTACGGTAAGTACTACCTTGACCCGGAGGACAGAAAAACCTACCTCTGCAAGCGTTTGAATGAGACCGGCACCATCGTGCTGTATTACCTGCCGCATGAGCTTATAGGCCAGTATTTCGAAGAAGCTTGACAAATATAGCCATGCGATGTATAATCTAACTATAAAGGAGCGATGAAAAGTGAACGAATTTGTTACTTGGGCTACCCTTGGCACCTACGCTGGTGCTGTGATGATGGTGACTATCATCACCCAGTTCTTGAAACAGACCCCTCTCAAGAACATCAACACCCAGCTGCTTGCTTACATCATCTCTGTGGCCATCCTCATCGGAGCCGAAGCCTTTAACGGCTCTGCTCTGACGGTGCAGGGCGTTATCCTGTGCCTTCTCAATGCGGTTATCGTGGCCTTGGCTGCCGGTGGTACTTATGATGCTGCTACGACCGGCATGGTTAAACACACTGATGCGGCAATTTTGGATGCCGAAGGAAAGGGGGAAGCCTAATGGCTTTCCTCTCTCCCGATGATGTACGCTATGATAACGGCGTAAAGGTATGTGAAAAGCTTATTCCTGATAGCGCCGTATGGAACCGAGACTATACCGAGGCCGGTTATACATACCGCAAAGGTACGCAGTACAAGGCAAACCGGGCGTTATCCGCCATTAACGGTGTTACTATTCACAATACTGGTCGGATTAAAGTCCCCAGCGGTACCACAATGGCGGAGCAGTACACCCGCGCGACCTACCCGAACTGCAACATGGGGTCTGTCCGTGTCCACTACTATGTGGACGAGAACGAAGCATGGCAGAACCTTGACGAGGGCGAGGTCGGCTGGCACGCTGCTGATGGAAACTATGGCCCCGGAAATTCCACCACGATTGCCATCGAGATTATCATGGACGGAACCAACGCTGAATACAATAAAAAGGCGGAGGACAACGGAGCCAGACTGTGCGCAGCTATTCTAAAGCGTCATGGCTTGGACGAGAACGCCGTCTATCAGCACCATGACTGGTACGCAAGGAAAGATTGCCCTGCGTATATTAGACCTCACTGGGGCGCATTTTTAGCGGCTGTGAAGCAATATCTCCGCGATGGCGAAGAACAAAGCGAATACGATAAACTTGTAGCGGAGCTTGAGGAAATCAAAGCGAAGTATCAATCCGATCATGAAAAAGCAGAAACCCTTAGAGCCAATATCTTGGCTGCCGTAGAGCAGTACGACACTTTTAAGGAGTAGCACAATGATAGATCACGATGATATCGAGCGTCTGAAAGAAATATTCGTCACACGGAAAGAATGCGACGATGTTCAAGAGGACATTCGATCAAAACTGAACAAGGACGGGAGCAAACTTGCGGTCATTGAGACAAAGATCAGCATGGTCTTGTGGGTGCTGGCTGCGGTCGGTACCGGCGTGATCTCGATTGTACTCAAGATGTTCTTGGGAGGTTGAGCATGGCTGACTGTAAATCCTGCAAAGGGAACAGAGAGCAAATTCCATATATCGTACACGAGGGCGCTATGTCCCGCATGGAGCGGGTAAACAAGCGCCTTATTGCCATTATCGTACTTTTAATCGTCCTGCTGGTAGGTTCTAATATCGCATGGCTGATTTACGAAAGCAAATATCAAGACATCTGCATTGAAGCCGAACAAGACGGTTACGGTGTGAATATTGTTGGCGGAGGCGATATCACTTATGGGCCAGAAAGTGAAAATCAAGACAAGAGTTAAAAAAGACGGTTCCACAAATAAAGCCGGGTATCATATCTGCAATGTGTGCCATGGCACAGGCGTTCAGAAGTCCGGCAAAAAGAAAAAGTAGGAGGAACTATGCTCCCCGATTTTGAGGTCATCAAGCGTAAATTCCCCGACAACAAGGATATAACAATTATCCCGATCAGCGATGTTCATCTGGGCGCTGCGGAACACATGGAGAAAGAGTGGAACAGCTTTTGCGATATGCTTTCTCGTTCCGAAAACACATATATCACATTGGGTGGTGACCTTATCAACAACGGCATTCGCACCAGTGTTTCTAATGTGTTTGATGAAACCATGCGCCCTCGTGAGCAGAAAAATCGAATGGTTGAAATGCTGACCCCAATCAAGGATAAAATCCTATGTGCGGTCAGCGGGAACCATGAGCGCAGAAGTGTAAAAGATTCAGACGATGACATTACATATGACATTCTCTGCAAGCTGGATAAAGAAGATATTTACCGGGAGAACATGGCGTTCCTCAAAATCAAGATGGGGCGTGACGGCATTAACGGTCAGCACAATCCATCGTATGTCCTGTGCGTGACGCATGGCTCCGGCGGTGGCATTCTTTCCGGTGGAGCGATTAACCGGAATGAGCGCTTCGGTTATGCCATTGACGGCGTAGATTGCCTTATCGTAGGGCATACGCATAAACCGATGGTTTCTCAACCGGCGAAAATCGTTGTAGACCGCTGCAATGACATGGTGAGCATTAAGCCGTTCAAGGTCGTTTCTTCTACATCTTTCCTGGGCTTTGGTGGCTATGCTGCGCAGAAGATGCTTTTACCTACATCTCATGCGCTGCAAACCATTACTCTTGCAGGAAAGCACAAAGAAGTTATAGTTACAATGTGAGGTGCTATTATGCTGTGTTATGTGGCGCACGCATACGGCGATAGTGAGGACAACTACGAGCGGGCAGAAAGAATAACGCACGATCTTCAAGTAAACGATACGGAGAACTGCTATATTTGCCCTCTGATGGTGTTTTCCCATTTAGGCTATGATGAGATACCATATGATGTGTCAATGGACTTGTGTATTGATATTCTGTCCGTATGCGACAAGTTAATTGTTGCATCGGAAGTCAGCGAGGGAGTGCGCCGCGAGATAGAGTTTGCCGAAATGGTAGGCATGGAGGTACAATACCTTGAAACTGACTGACGCGGTAGACCTTAGCCGGGACGAATGGAATAACCTCATTGACCAGTATATCTTCGTTGATGAACACCGAAAGATATTGAAACGGCGCTTGCTGGACGGCTTGACATACAATCAGCTTGCGGATGAATTCAATTTCAGCGTACCTCACATTAAAAGCATAATCTACAAATCGCAGGATAAATTGTTTCTGCACATCAAATAGTCCTCCTATCTATTTACGATACTTCTTCCATCTGAAAAACACCCGTTTGCTTACTCGGCAGGCGGGTGCTTTTCTGTTACAATTAAGTCAGAAAACACAGGGAGGAATGTTTATGGCGTTTTATAACCCTTATCAACAGTACAACCCTTATGGCTATGCTCCTGTAAGCCAGCAGAATGGCGCAGGAAGCGTTTTGCCACAGCAAAGCCAAATTATACGAGTGAACGGCAAAAACGGCGCAGAAGCATTTAGAATGGCTCCTAACAGCTCTATACTTCTGATGGACGAGAACGACCCGATAGTTTGGCTGAAAACGAGCGACGGCGCCGGTTATTGCACCGTCACACCTTACACAATAGCACCGTACCAGTCCGCACCGCCTGTTGATGTGAACAGCCTTGAAAACAGAGTAAAGAGATTGGAGGATATGCTTAATGCCAAACCCGATGATGGAGATGCTAAACAGAAGCGCAAGACCGAATAACCCGCTTCAAATGGTGGCGGAGTTCCGCAAGTTCGCGCAGAGCATGACCCCACAAAAGGCGGAACAGCAAATCAAGCAAATGCTTTCTGACGGCAGGCTTTCAAACGAGCAGTTTCAGAGTTTGCAGGAACAAGCAAAGCAGTTTATGCAGTTTTTGAAGTAATGTAAGCGGCTTCCGGTTCACAGGTGGCTGTTGACATAAAATAAAACGAAAGGAATGATTTTTCTGGACAATTACAGCTTGTCTGATCTTCGCGCTGCTGTTGACGGCGGCAACGATGGTTGGGGTAACGGCGGGGCATGGTGGATCATTATTTTGTTCCTCTTTGTCTTTATGGGTGGCGGTTTCTGGGGTAATCGCCAGGGCGAGTTCGGCCAGTATGCGACTGCTGCTTCTCAGCAGGAAATCCTGTTTGGCCAGCAGTTTGGTCAGCTCAACGACCGACTGAACAACATCGGCAACGGCATCTGCGATAGCACTTTTGCTCTTAACAATGCCATTACCACCGAGGGCCGCAACCTGTCTGCCCAGCTTGCACAGTGCTGCTGCGATAACCGTTTGGCTACCGCCAACCTGTCCGCACAGATGAACCAGAACACCTGTGACATTGTGAACGCAATCCATGCGGAGGGCGAAAGCACACGCGCACTTATTCAGACCAATGAAATCCAGTCCCTGCGGGATAAGGTTTCCAGTCTTGAGATGGACAGTCGCATGTGTGGGGTGGTGCGTTACCCGATGGGCTATACCTACAATGCTGGCCCCTCCCCGTTCTGCGGCTGCAATAGCGGTTGCGGGAACATCTAAGCTATTCGGATTTTCCGAATAGCTGCGCCCTAATTGGCGAGGAAGCGGGGCGGGAAACTGCCCCGCTATTTTCATAGAAAGGAATGATATCATGAGCAAATCTGCTATATATACTACCAACACCACAGCCCCGACCATTGCCGTCGATGGGATTATTCCGGTAGGAACAACCACCCGGCGCTACGGTTGCAACATCCGGCAGGACGGCAACGCTATCACCATTTGCGGACAAGGTTATTATCTCGTGAATGTATCAGCTACCGTTACTCCGGCTGCTGCCGGTACGGTGTCTGTGACTGCGCAGAAAGACGGGGTTGCCATAGTCGGCGCGACCGGCTCGGAAACTGTTGCCGCTGCCGCGACAGCCGTCAACATCGGCATTACCGCTATCGTCCGAAATGCTTGTGGCTGTGATATCTCTATTCTGTCCTTTATCCTTGGTGGTGGAGCCGCTGTGGTGGACAATTTTGCAGTTACCGTGGAGAAGCTGTAATGACAGAGTACGAGCGAATGCTTTTGGCGATAAACTCTGCCAACCTCACCGCAAACATTGAGAATGTAAGCATTAACGAGGATATTTTGGAACGCCAGAAGCGGCACGAGGGCGATAACGCTAAAATCATCGCCCTGTTGACTAAAATACTGGGGGTGGTATCCGATGACCGTTGAGGAAGTATTTGCGAAATTAAACGCTCATATCATTGAGGGAGTCATGTTCCACGACCAGATGGCGGAATACTTTGATTTTCTCAATCTGCATGGCTACAAGCGTATGCATGAATACCACGCATTAGACGAGTTTGTGGAACGCCGGAGTGTTGTAAGATACTATACCAACCATTACAACAAATTGCTGCCGGATGCGGAAGTCACAGACCCAGAAGTGCTCCCGGCAAGCTGGCGCAGCTATTCTCGGCAGCAGGTAGACGCTGGCACAAAACGCAGGGCGATAAAGGACAGCTTTGTCCGCTGGCGTGCGTGGGAAGCTGAAACAAAGAAACTCTATGAGCAGTCTTATTCTAACTTGTGTGATCTCGGTGAAATAGCCGCAGCTTGCAAGGTAAGAGACCTTATCTCTGATGTCGATATGGAGCTAAAAGGCGTTGACCGAATGCACATCAAACTTGAAAGCATAGAATACGATCTTCCGACCATCACATTGTGTCAAGACGAATTGCACGAGCTTTACGCTGAAAAATCCCGCAACATAGGAGTGGACATCTGTTGATTGACTTTGACGAGATAGAAAAGGAAATCATAAAGATTGAAAGCAGCCGGGACACTTCGTATGCTACCATGGAGCGCCTTGCCCCTCTGTACTGCGCCATGATGTATAAACGCCTTGGCGTAAATACAGAAGCATACGAACCACAGGCTGTGAATGCGATGGGCGATAGCGAGTTTTTGATAGCTGTCAGCGGAAAAGACAGCACTAAAGCGTGGGCTGTGATGAACGAGTTGATGGACGATCTGATGATTGGAAACAAGCGCGTCTATGATAGAGTAATGGATAAGCTCCGAAGAGTTTGACATATCCCCCGGCTTGACGGCCGGGGGATATTTTTACTTATGCTGTTTGCAAAATTAAAAAAACATTGTAAACTTGGAAACGGTTGTTGACATTGCAAATGAAACATGGTATTATGATGGTGCGCTAAACAAGTTTCACAACAAATTGAACAAAGCCGGACGGCCGAAGCAAGTACGGCGGCTAAACCGCCCAGAAAGGAAATTTTATGACAAACACACGATTTAACAAACTGTGGGAACTTCTCCACCATCGTGACTTTATTAAGTTTACAGACAATGGGGAAACATGCATCTTACGCCGATACAACGAGCGTTACGGTGCAGTCGTTTCTTTGAAATCTGGAAACGGAAATACGGTTCTTGTCCACTACGACAAAGAACGATTTAGGGAAATCCTTGTTGACTGATATGAAGCTGGCAATTATGCTCGTGAAAATAAAATGATTGGATGGTGAGATGAAATGAAAATCACATTGAAAGCGGCGAGAGTAAATGCCGGGTATTCGCTTGCACAGGCGGCAGAGTTTGCGGAGGTTGACCCCTCTACCGTCTGCCGGTGGGAACGCAATGGGAGCAAGATACCGGCAGTCCCGTTTCTTAATCTGTGCGAAGCATACGGCGTAGACATCAAAGACATAAAGCTATAAGGAGTGTGCTTTATGTAAACACACTTAACAAAAATCTTTCCTATATTTGTGCAACTTTATTTCACAAGTGTGTTTACACAAACCCAAAAGTGTGGTACAATAAAGGCACAGAAAGGAGGTAAAACGGTGCGACCGAAAGTGTATGAAAATGGTCGGTTGAGATACCGAACATTAAATCTTCGGCTGACGGAAGCCGAAAGAAAATTCATCTTTGACGCTGCGGAGCAGCAAAAAGTTCCAGCGTCAAGCCTTATCAGAACAGCAGCGATTAAGTGCTGCGAAGAAATCAACGGAGAGCAATTCAAGGAGGAACAACATGGAAGCAACAACCAATACCTTTATCTGGTGGTTTAACTCGGATGAGATCGTACCCAGCAAGGACGGGCATTACCTGTGCCAGACAAATCCGGGAAGATACACTACATTGCCATTCAGCACCAAGCATCAGATGTTCAATGTCAGCGGAGATAATGTGGAGACCGCTATCGCAGTCCAGTGGTGGGCATTCCTACCGGAGCTCCCGCAAAAGGAGGTACAGGAAGATGAGTAAAAAGGAGTGGCTGCAGGAAGCCTTGGCCGTAGTCCTCGGAATGGGAGCCATGTTCGCAGCAGCGGCTATCCTGCTGCTGGTGAGGTAAGGCCATGGGGCAGAACGAGAGGATAGCAGTTATCCGGGAGAAGTTCCCCGGTTACACCAAGCCGCTGGACAGTATGTGCAAACGGCCGGAGCATTATGGCATCCGGCGTACTGCAGAAGCCGAAGCGCTGATAGCGGGAAAGCCCGGCAGGAAGCGGGAAGCAAACTATAAGCTGTCTGTGCGTATTCCTTTGGGTTATGTGAATATGGCGGAGTTTCGTCAGCAGCTTATCGAAATGGGTTACTGCAACTTCACAGCATGGGTTCTGCGCTGTATCCGCCGCCAGCAGGAGGAGTACAAAAAAAGAAAGGCCCCCGCAAAAGACGGGAGCCAATCCACCACCACAACTATACACGATAAGGGGAGGGATGTCAAGTGATCGTCTACAAGGGAACCGATAAGGATATGAAGTGCCGAGGCTTCCAATTCGATCTTGGAAAAGAATATGTGGAGGAGGAAGCGAAACTGTGCGAAAAAGGATTCCACGGCTGCGAGTACCCGCTGGATGTGTTCGCCCATTACGCCCCGGCCGACAGTCGGTTTTTCGTGGCTGACCTCGATGGTGTGACGGAAGAAGAAGCAGAAGGTGACAGCAAGCGATCCGGAACGAAAATAAAACTCCGGGCGGAGATCGGGATTGCAGGTATCGTAAAAGCTGCGGTTGAGTACATAAAAGAAAAAGCCGAGAGCAGCAAAAATCAGACCGGCAACCATAGCGCAGCCACCAACACCGGCGACTATAGCGCAGCAACCAACACCGGCAACCATAGCGCAGCCACCAACACCGGCGACTATAGCGCAGCAACCAACACCGGCAACTGTAGCGCAGCAACCAACACCGGCAACTGGAGCGCAGCCACCAACACCGGCAACTGGAGCGCAGCAACCAACACCGGCGACCGTAGCGCAGCAACCAACACCGGCAACTGTAGCGCAGCAACCAACACCGGCAACCATAGCGCAGCCACCAACACCGGCAACTGTAGCGCAGCAACCAACACCGGCGACTGGAGCGCAGCAACCGTTGATGGAAAGGAGTCTATTGCAATCGTCACCGGGGTCGATAGTAAAGCATCCGGCGCCATTGGATGCTGGCTTGTCATAACCGAGAGGGGCAACTGGAACGGTGACACTTACCCCATTAAAGAGGTGCGAGCGGTAAAGGTAGATGGTGAGATTATAAAACCAGGGGTATTTTACAAACTGGAAAATGGGGAGGTCGTGGAAGCATGAACCAATACTTCGTACCAGACCAGCCGATACCGGATTATGTCGATTATTATGACAACGAACCTCACATCTGCCCGGAGTGCGGCTGCGAGATCAACGAGACAATTTACATTAAGGACGGCATGGTCATTGGCTGCGAAAACTGTGTTAAGCGGTTTGACGCCAGCGATGCGGATGCTGACAGGTACTTTGATGAAGCACCAGACAGATATTAAGGAGGAGCTATGGAGAACTACTTTCGAGAATTGAACAGCATCAACTGCTCTGACAAGACAGAGAAGAAGAATGGCCTTACATACCTTTCCTGGGCATGGGCCTGGGGAGAAATCAAGAAGCTGCACCCGGATGCCACCTACACCATCTACGAGGATGCTAACGGCCTGTTTTACCACACAGACGGTAAGACCTGCTGGGTTAAGACTGGCGTAACCGTCAACGGCATTGAGCACATCGAGTATCTGCCGGTCATGGATAACCGCAACCGCTCAATCCCGGCCAGTGATGTTACCTCATTCGATGCCAATAAGGCAATCCAGCGTTCCCTTACAAAAGCCTGTGCCCGTCATGGCCTTGGTCTGTATATCTACGCTGGCGAGGACTTGCCGGAGGGTGCAGAAAGAGAACCGGAGCCTACCGAGTATTGCATCGACTGCGGGCAGCAGATCACCGGTATCAACAAGCGCAACGGTGAGTATTGGCCGGTAAGCGAGATCGCCGCCTACAGCATCCAGCGGTTCGGCCGCAAGCTGTGCCCGAACTGCCAGAAGAAAGCCTTTGCCGCCGAAAAGGAGGCCGAGAAGAATGAAAACAAGGCTCCGGTTTGATTCTGCCGACTGGACAAGAGACCGGAACGGTTACGGAATCACCCTGTATACCAAAGATGCCGCAGCCGCCCAGGCTTTCCTTGATGAGATGAAGCCAGGCAAGATGTACGCCGCCGAACTAAAGGAGCACCACGAGCGCAGGAGCCTTTCGGCCAACTCGTACCTGTGGGCACTCCTTGATGATCTGGCCTTTACCCTCTCCACCCAGGCGGCCCCGCTGACTAAGGAGGAGCTGTACCGGAAGTACATTAAGGAGGTCGGCATCTGGAAGGATGTGCACAATATCGAGCCGGAAGCCGCCAAGACCGTCCGGACAGCGTGGGAAATGCTCGGTACTGGCTGGGTAACAGAACAGGTAGACTACGAGCCAGACGGTGACCATCTGGTGATCCGGCTGTACTACGGCAGCAGCACCTACAACACCAAACAGATGTCCCAGCTGCTGGATGCCGTCATCGCAGACTGCAAAGAGCAAGGGATAGATGTTGCCACACCGGCCGAGCTGGCCTTACTGAAGGAGGAATGGGGCAAATGAAAAACGAATGGGGCGCAGAGCTTGACCGAAACGGATACGCTCCGAGCATCGTACAGGCCGACACATCTAAGTGCTTTTTGTGCCAGCGCTCCGGCGTAAAGCTCGACCGGCATGAAATCTTCGGCAACGCCATGCGGAGCAAAAGCAAGCGCATGGGGCTTTGGGTTTCCCTGTGCCACACGCCATGCCACCTGACACACGCACACGGCTGTGTCGAGGTGATGGACTGGCTGCACCGGCTGGGCGAACAAGCCTGTATCGACAACTACGATTTCACGATCCCGATGTTCCGGGAGGAATTTTATACGAACTATTTGGAGGAAACAGAATGCTGAACAAAGCGATCCTTAATGGGCGGCTGACCAAGGCTCCCGAACTGAAACAGACCCAGAACGGCAAGAGCGTGTGCAGCTTTACCATTGCGGTAGACCGCAACCGTGACCGAGAAAAGACTGACTTCGTACCCATCGTAGCATGGGGCAAGACCGCCGAATTCGTAAACCAGTGGTTCGGAAAGGGTGACCTCATTACCATTGTCGGCCGCATCGAAGTTCGCAACTACGAGGACAAGAATGGCAATAAGCGCACAGCCACAGAGGTTATCGCAGAGGAAGCTCTTTTCGGCGGCAGCAAATCTACCGGCAAGGCAGAGGAAAAGCCCGCAGAGAGCGAGCAGGGCGGATTTGAAGAAGTCGAGGGCGACCCTAACGACCTCCCATTCTGACGGGAGGTGAGGAGGAATGCCGAATAGATTGATAAAGGATAGCTTCCGCACAAGCGACAAGATAGCATCCTTAACGGATTTCGAGTTTCGGCTTTGGGTAAGTCTTATTGTTTCGGTAGATGATGCAGGGCGCGGAGATGCCCGGCCTGCAATCATCAAAGGCAACGCATTCCCGCTTCGGGAACGGGTTACTGCAAAAGATATCAACGATGCGCTCCACGGTTTGGCGGCCAAAGGCTGCGTTTCCCTCTACGAGGTGGACGGGAAGCCCTACTTTTGGTTCCCGACTTGGGCCGAACATCAAAGGATACGAGAATGCAAACCAAAATATCCCGACCCGCCTCAAAACAGCGGCTTTACACCGTCTGCGGAAATCTGCGGCGAGTTGCCGCAAGTTGCGGCGGATTGCGGCGAGCTGCGGCCTGAATCCAATCCGAATCCGAATCCTAATCCGAATCCGAATCCAAGTACCCCCCATACCCCCCAAGGGGGCCGGTTTGCCGAATTTTGGGCGCAATATCCCAAGAAAGTCGGCAAAGGCGCAGCGGAAAAGGCTTTTGAGCGCATCAAGCCGGATAAGCAGACCTTTGACCGCATGATGGATGCCATATCTGCACAGAAGCGAAGCCGCCAATGGACGGAGAACAACGGCCAGTACATCCCAAACCCTGCGACATGGCTGAACCAGCGCAGGTGGGAGGACGAGCTTCCGCAGGGGGAAACAGACAATGTATTTTTGCAGATGCTGCAGGAGGAGGGACAACATGAACCGTACTGAAACACTGGCTGTTATGTCCATCCTCAAGGCCGCTTATCCAGCGTACTACCGGGACATGAAGCGGCAGGATGCGGAAGCGGTGGTAAACCTGTGGGCGGAGATGCTGGCAGACTACCCGGCTAACCTTGTGACAGCAGCGGTTAAGTCCCACATTGCCAGTGATCGCAAGGGGTTCCCTCCACACATTGGGGCTATCATAGCCGCTATCGGGGAGATCAGCAGACCGGCGGAACTCTCCGAGGGGGAAGCGTGGGCGCTGATTGCAAAGGCCCTGCGGAACAGCGGCTACAACAGCGAGAAAGAGTTTGCAGCCCTGCCGGAGAACCTACAACGGTTGGTAGGACACCCCTCCCAACTGCGGGAATGGGCCAGCATGGACACCGGGACAGTGCAGAGCGTGGTGCAGTCCAACTTTATGCGCAGCTACCGGGCAAGGCAGGAGAGCGAGCGCAAGATGCAAGCCCTGCCTGCAGATGTCCGGGCGAAGCTGGCAGGGATGGCAGAGGTAAAGCAGATTCCCAGCTATGACATAGCGCTGGCGGAGCGGATGATGGAGGAGAATGCATGAAACACTTGGGAGATATCTGCAAGATAAACGGAGCAGAGGTCGAACCTGTTGACTGTATTACAGGCGGAAGCCCGTGCCAAGACCTTTCCATCGCAGGGAAGCGAGCGGGGCTTGCCGGTGAAAGAAGCGGGCTTTTCATGGAACAGGTCAGAATCGTAAAGGAGATGAGAGAGCGTGACAGGAGAAATGGAAGAGCAGGTGACATGGTCAGACCTCGGTTTCTCGTTTGGGAAAATGTACCCGGTGCATTCAGCAGCAACGATGGGGGAGACTTCCAGGCCGTGCTGGAGGAAATTATCCACATCGCAGAGCCTACCGTTTCTGTACCTCGATTTGAGGGGAAATGGACAAAGGCAGGAGCCATTGACGGTGATGGGTGGTCTATCGCTTGGAGAACTCATGATGCTCAATACTGGGGAGTGCCCCAACGCCGCCGTAGAATCTCGGTTGTCGCAGATTTTGGAGGACAATCCGCAGGAGAAATACTCTTTGAGCGCAAAAGCGTGTCAGGGCATTTTGCGGAGAGCGGAGCGGCGCGGGAAGGACTTGCCGGAAACGCTGAAAGCGGTGCTTCTTTTGCAGTCCGAATCAGGGGGGGCTGTGACGGAGGAGGAAAAGGCGCGTTAGTGCAGACGGAGAAAAGCGGAACGCTGGGCACGGGGAACGATCAGACGATTTTTACGCCCACGCCCATAAACCTGATGGTGGCTACGCGCTGCAAAGCGTTAGGGCGCGGAACAGGATTTGGCGTAGGAGAACCGGGCGACCCGGCGAACACCATTTCTGCCGCACATTCGCATGGCGTATTTGCAACGGCTATCCCCATCAACGACAAAGCCACCAGATGGCAGGGCGGAGGTGAAAGCCGCAACCACGATGGCAGCGGCAACGGTCTTGGCATCGGAAAAGAGGGCGACCCGTATGCGGAGTGCGGGGGGAACAAACCAACGGTGCTGTGCCTGAACGATCAAGGCGGGAATGTGATGGGCGTGAGCCATGATGTTTCCAGCACGCTGAGAGCACAGGAGCATGGGCACCAGCCCTCCATTCTGGATATGAGCCATGCTTGCGACATCATCAGAGACTGCGGCGAGATGGTTCTGAGCTTGCAAGCCCGTATGGGAACAGGCGGCAACCAAGTTCCGCTGACATATCAAATGCAAGGGTTCGGAGATTACCGCGCCGGAGAGGTTGCAAGTAGCTGCAAGCACCGGGATTTTAAGGACGGAACAGACCTTGCCATCACAAACATGGCCGTGCGCCGCCTGACGCCGATGGAGTGCGAACGGTTACAAGGGTTTCCAGACGGATGGACAGATATCGGAGAGTGGGTAGACGAGGAGGGCAGAACGCACAAACAGGCAGACTCTCCGAGGTACAAGGCACTTGGAAATTCTATTGCACTTCCGTTTTGGCACTGGATGTTCTGTCGGATGGCCGAACATTTGCCGGGAAAAGCGACACTTGGCAGTTTGTTTGACGGAATAGGAGGTTTCCCGCTGTGCTGGGAAAGCATCCATGGGAAAGGAACGGCAAGATGGGCAAGCGAGATTGAGAAATTCCCGATGGCTGTAACGAAGTTAAGGTTCCCGGAGGAAGCATGAAAATAACAATTCCCGAAATCCCGCCGTCGCTGAACAAGTACGCCGGGCGGGCGAACGCCTGGGACTACCGAGCGGAAAAGCAGCGCTGGCTGCAGCTGTTTGTGGCATACTGCCCCAAGTGCAAACCAATGGGCAAGGCGGTGGTGACCATCACTTACTACTTTCCCACCCGGCACCGGCATGACCCGGATAACTACAACGGCAAGATGCTGATGGACGGTCTGGTACACCGGGGAGTAATCGCAGACGACAGCTTTGACCATGTCGAGCTGCGGCTGCGTGGGGCATATGACCCCAAAAACCCAAGGACAGAAATTGACATAGAGGAGGTAACACAATGGGGAAACACGGAACGGAAATAGAGCGGGAGAATCCGCTTTTTGAGGGACAAAGTGCCGAGGAATTTATCAAGCGCTGGAACGCTGTCACCAAAGCCATAAAAATGCGCGCAGAGATGCCCGAGCATGAAAAGGTGGTGAGTTATGATGTCATACGATAAAGCGTCTCCTAACGCCAAAATCGGCTGTTCTAATTCAAACGACCCGGAGTTCCTGGAGAAGCTGGTGCGGGAGGGCAAGACCAACAGGGAGATTTCCTTAATTCTCGATCTTGATTACGGCTATGTGGCACAAATCTTGTCTCGCTATGGAATCAAGAGAGACCCAAACCGGCCCTGCAAGAGATGCGGAGGGCCGATAGGAAGCACCAACCCACGGCAGTTGTATTGCAAGGAGTGTCAAAAGGCCATGGACAGCATCCGGGCCCGCAAAAGCAGTATGAAAAAAGCTGAGCCAAAGAAATGCGAATACTGCGGGAAGGAATATTTCGGCCAGCCGGGACAAAAGTACTGCTCCAAGCAATGCTACAAGGACGCGGCGGCATCCGGTAAGTATAAGCGCCCCAAGAATTGGATAAAGCGCCGGGATGGGAAAATCGACATCGAGATAAGGGTTTGCGGCAAAACAACAGAGCGCCGGGAGAGCGTGGACTACTACGAGGCCCGGGAGATTTGGCACCGTGGCTGGATAGGTCAGGGCTATGCCGCCTTAGTAACGGTAGATGGCCACAGGTTGGAGACCCTGCCGCAAATAAAGACATTCTTCGGATTTAGGAGGGATTCGCTATGAGGAACTGGACGGCAGCGGCAGTTACGATAATCTTAGCTGCTTTCTGCATAATGGTTCTATCTGCTATTTCGGCAGAAAGGTGGAACCATGTGGACGAAGTGGCCCAGGCAGAGATCACCGAAGAGGAACAGGAACGCCGGGAGCAGGCAGCCTATTACAAAGGCTGGCAGGACGGCAAGCAATATTATCTTGAGAATTTTGGAGGGTGAGCCAATGACCGTAAAGGACTACTACGAAACAATCCGGGACATAGAAAGGCTGGCTGCGTTGGTTGACGCAGAGGGGGATGTTACACTCGACCATGACGATGCGGAGCAGATATGGGCGCTGCTGCTAGACTACAAGGATTTGCTGATGGCTAAGGAGGTGGGATGATGTGCAAGGCCGTTATGGTAAGTATACGACCGAAGTGGTGCGAGAAGATTATCAGAGGTGAGAAAACCATTGAGGTGCGAAAGAACCGCCCGAATATGGAAACGCCGTTTAAGTGCTATATCTACTGCACGAAGCCAAAATACGAACACGAGGATTTTATCCGTACTGATTACCCGAAACCGCAGTTTTACGGAGGCGGGAAGGTCGTCGGTGAGTTTATCTGCGACGCGATTGTCCGTGTGAACATCTGCGGATTCTGGGACGATAGTGGGAAGCAGCTCGACAATCGGCTCAAAGAAACATGTTTGACCTCAGAAGAGTTATGCGACTACCTTGGCGAAAAGGTCGGTTACGGATGGCATATCTCCGACCTGAAAATCTACGACACGCCGAAGGAGTTGAGCAAGTTTTCGCGCCCGTTTGAAAACTGCATAGACAAAGTGTGTGATGAATTTGGGTGTGAATCATGCGAAAATGGCGGTTATATTAAGCGCCCGCCCCAAAGCTGGTGCTATGTGGAGGAAAATGTGATGGATGCTGTGAAGTTTATTGAGGAACGCACTAGAATGTGCGAGAGTTTTGGTGATAGATGTACTGGGTGCCCAGCTTCTAATGGTGGTTGTGCAGTTGGTCAAGAGTCAACGCTGGACGCTACGGATCAGGTTGCTATGGTCGAGGATTGGTCTGCTGCACACCCGCGCAAGACACGGCAGAGCGTGTTTTTGGAGCAGTGGCCGGAGGCGTTCCTTGATGATGAGTACGGAATATTGCAGTTTTGTCCGAGATATATTTCTGCTGCCTACAGAAACGATGACGGCAAGTGTAAGAACCCAGAAAAAAGGTGCATAGATTGCAGCCACGAGTTCTGGATGCAGGAGGTAGAGTGATGGAACGACTGACATACCGGCTTAAAACGGGAGAAGTTCTTATGGCAACAGAATACGAAGAAAAGTACACAATGGATGAGTGGATTGTCATGCTCCAATGCCGCCTTGCCGCCTACGAGGACACGGGACTGACGCCGGAGGAAATTAACGATTTGGCGAGTGTGCGGGAAATATCGCCGGAAGCAGAATACGCCATCAACAAGCACGCCGACAATATCATTGAGCGGCTTGACAAGCTGCTCCACCAGATGGACGACGATGCTCGCCTGCGCGAGCTGGCCGAGGCCGACAAGGACGGGCGTGTGGTGGTGCTGCCGGAAGGAGGAGAAAAAGATGGCTGAAGCTGAACGCAAACTCAAATCGTGCCCGTTTTGCGGATGCGACATGAAAATCGAAGCTGTAACGATCGATTATATCGAAACTGCTTTGCTCGTTGGGAATCCTCGACATAAGGATGGGTGCATGATTGGCGCTATGGCGTCGCCGAGAAGCAAAGACATTGACAAGCTGGTCGGATTTTGGAATAGAAGGGATGACAATGGCTGAATACATTAACCGTGGAACGGCGATTGCTAAGTTGACCGCCTTGGAAGTAACCGAGCCAAACGCTACGATGGCAGACGCGAAACGGGTGCTTGCGGATATGCCAACGGAAGATGTGGCGCCGGCGGTCAGATGCAAAGACTGCAAGTACAGAGATGGCACACCGGGGCAGCCGAATATACTTTGTGCGCAGATGCACGAGGACGATTTCTGCTCCTACGGCGAGAGAAAGAACGGAGGTGACAACAATGGCGAGAGTGTTGACTGATGGAAAAGTCAAAATCGGTGCATATAAATTTTCTGATAGGAAAAAGCCCTGTTTATGCATTGCAGAGGGAAGTGGAATTGTTGTTTATGGGCATTTCAACACATTTGAAGGCGCAGAAGAATTTATGGAAAAACTCGGTGAATTAGTAGGTGCAAAGATGGACGGAGGTGACAACGATGCGGTTGATTGATGCGGATAATGTAAGAGGTTTGTTTGACGCAGAATTTAAAGAGACACGGAAGTTAATTTTGGCAGGGGAAACGCATTTGGATAATTTGGCCGAAGGTTTCACAGAAGCTGACCGAGTGATACGGGAAATGCCCACCGTAGACGCAGAGGTCGTGGTCAGATGCAAAGACTGCGAATACAGCTACGATGAAATAAGCTATCTGTGCTGTTCCCACGGCGTTTGCGTTGATTGCGAAGTGCCGCCGAACTTCTACTGCGCATACGGAAAAAGGCGGGTGGAAAATGAAAAGTGAAGATATTACAAAGCTGCCATATGCGCCTTGGCTGGAAAATGCGATAAGAATTTTGACCGAGCACCATGTTCACGCAGCCTGCATCGTAGCAACAGTTGACGATGGGGACGCCGTGACAGGCTACTGGAACGCAGACGCACAAGATAAGGCGATTTTTGCCCATAACATCCAGAGCGATATTATTCTGGACATCGTAAAGCAGAACGCTGACATTATCAAACGAGCGATGGAGGAAAAAGAATGAAAATAATCGTGGACAGAGGAGCATATATTCCAACGAGAGCGCATGAAGCAGATGCAGGTCTTGATTTATATGCTCCCTGTGGAAAGACCGTACCGGCGAAAGGAAGCGCCGTATTCGATACCGGCGTTCATGTGCAGATACCGGTTGGAATGGTAGGCTTCCTAAAGAGCAAAAGCGGCTTGAATGTAAAATACGGCATTACGAGCGAGGGAGTAATTGACGCTGGGTTTACAGGCTCGATTGTTGCAAAGCTATACAACAACAGTGACGAGCCGTACACAGTGAGAATGGGGGACAAAATAACCCAGCTTGTTATTCTGCCGATCTATGCGCCGGAGCTTGAGCTTGTAGAAGCATTCGAGGAAACGGAAAGAGGAAGCAGTGGATTTGGAAGCACTGGGAGGTAATATGAAAAACATTGATACCGATGTGATACGCGCCATGGCGGATTGCAACATGAGACAGTACACTGTATCAAAGAAAATATACGCTGCAAGATCAACAGTGAATTATCGCATTCGGAAAATTAAGCAGGAAACCGGGTTAGACCCTCGGAAGTTTTACGATTTGGTGAAACTGCTTGACATTATTGGAGAAAAGTGATACACTAAGCATAGGACTTCCCACTCCTTTTCGCCCTGCGGGTAACACCTCCTTCCGCCCGCAGGGACACGCTCCCATAGCTCAATGGTAGAGCAACCGCCTTGTAAGCGGTAGGTTACAGGTTCAAGTCCTGTTGGAAGCTCCAGCATCTCCATGTTTTATCTCCTTTCAACGGTGTGCCGATGAACCGTTATCCCACCGGCCGAAGATACATGACCTTCGTAAAAAAGGTGCCGCGCTGGCAGACCGCAAGTTCGCAATAGTCTGCCTTACAAAAAAGCAATCAGAGAGTACCGCGAGGTGCTCTCTTTCTTTATGCTTGACAAAGGAAGCATATAGTGGTACAATAAATATGGGTAATTATAACAACTCGGGGGTGGAATGAGGTGCAAGTCGTTAATCGCAGGACGGAGGATTTAATCCCATACACGAAGAACGCAAAGAAACACGATAAACGACAGATCAACAATGTTGCGGAGAGTATTAAGCAATACGGCTTTGTACAGCCGATTGTAGTTGACCGGGACGGTGTGATTGTAATCGGTCACTGCCGCGCGCTAGCGGCAAAGAAGCTTGGTGTGGAAGAAGTGCCGTGCGTCTGCGTGGACGATCTGACGCCGGAGCAGGTGAACGCCCTGCGGCTGGTGGATAACAAGAGCAACGAGAGCGACTGGGACTTTGACCTGCTGGCTGATGAACTGCCTGGTCTTGACCTGTCGGCGTTTGACTTTGATTGGGGGCTGCGTGATGAGCTCGACACGTCAGTTGTAGAGGACAACTACGATCCTGTTTTACCGGCAGAGCCGAAGAGCAAACTTGGCGATGTGTACCAGCTTGGAGACCATCGCCTTATGTGCGGAGACAGCACGTCTTTGGCAGACGTACAGAAGCTCGTGGGGGGGGCACAAATGGATTTGCTGCTCACAGACCCTCCGTACAATGTGGACTATCAGGGCACCGCCGGGAAGATTAAGAACGACAATATGGAGGATACGGCATTTAGACGGTTTCTAACGGATGCGTTTTCCAATGCGGCGATGGTTATGAAACCAGGTGCTCCGTTCTACATCTGGCACGCAGACAGCGAGGGGTATAACTTCCGAGGCGCGTGCAGAGATGCGATGCTGCGTGTCCGGCAGTGCCTGATCTGGGTGAAAAACTCCCTTGTGATGGGGAGACAGGATTTCCAGTGGAAACATGAGCCTTGCCTGTATGGTGAGAGCGAGATTGAAGAAGAAGCACACGAACCTTGCCTGTACGGCTGGACGGAAGGGAAGAAGCATTATTTCTTCAAGAACCGCAGGCAGACAACCGTGTTGAATTTTGATAAGCCTGTCAAATCTGCGGAGCATCCGACCATGAAACCGATTAAGCTGTTTGATTACCAGATGCAGTGCTCAAGTAAGCCGGGAGAGAATGTTCTTGACCTGTTTGCTGGGTCCGGCACGACGATTATGGCAGCGGAGCAGAATGGCAGACACGCTTTCTGCATGGAGTATGATCCAAAGTATGCCGATGTAATCATTGACCGGTGGGAGAAGTTCACCGGGAAGAAGGCGGTGCGTTTGCATGACGATTGAAGAAGCACGGGCAATCATAGCCAAAACCAGCAGCCCGTATTTGAAGCGGGATATGGAGAAGTTTATCAAACGCCAGCAGAGAAAGGAGGGCGATCATGGCAAGACCGAGAAAAGAAATAGACCAGAAGCAGTTTGAGAACCTCTGCGGCCTGCAATGCACGCTTGAGGAAATCTGCGGGTGGTTCGATGTAACTGATAAAACACTTGATAGCTGGTGCAAAAGAACATATAATGCCAGTTTTTCCGAGGTATTCAAGCAAAAGCGAGGAAATGGCAAAATATCTTTGCGCAGGATGCAATGGAGACTTGCCGAAAAGAACGCGACAATGGCTATCTGGCTCGGGAAACAGTATCTTGACCAGAGAGACATTGTCGAACAGAACATTACAAGTGATGGCGTAAAGGTGATTATCGATGTCTGACATCCGCCTATCAGAAAAGATAGCGCAATCATACTTTCCACTTGTGCGAGATGTATTCAAGCACAACCACACGCATTACGACTTGAGCGGCGGGCGAGGTTCTCTTAAATCGTCTACCGTATCGCTTATAGTCCCCCTGCTGCTGATAAGCAATCCTGGGACACACGCGCTTGTGCTGCGCAAGGTGGCTAACACAATACGCGACAGCGTATATGCGCAGTACATCTGGGCAATAGGCGAATTGGGCATGGCGGGCTACTGGGAAGCAAAAGTTTCCCCAATGGAGCTAATCTATAAACCGACAGGTCAGAAGATCATGTTCCGGGGCGCTGACGATCCCATGAAGATAAAGTCCATCAAAGTGCCGTTTGGATATATCGCCGTGACGCACTTTGAAGAGAAAGACCAATTCGCGGGGCGTGCAGAGATACGAAACATATTGCAGTCCACCATGCGCGGAGGTCAAAAGTACTGGAATTTTGAAAGCTATAACCCGCCGATCTCCCGCGATAACTGGGCAAATAAAGACAGCTTAGAGGAACGAGTAGACCGGCTGTGCCATAAATCAACCTATCTGGAAGCTCCGCCCGAGTGGCTTGGGCAGCAATTCATTGATGAAGCAGAACACCTGAAGGAAACAGACGAAAGAGCCTACCAGCATGAATACCTTGGAATAGCTGTTGGCACTGGCGGTAATGTGTTTGAGAACCTCGAACTGCGGGAAATCACAGACGAGGAGATATCGCACTTTGACCGTATTTATCAAGGCGTGGACTTCGGCTTTTTCCCGGACGCATTCGCTTTTATCCGCATGAGCTACGACAGTGCAAGGGAAACGCTTTACTTTCTTGACGAGTATTACGCGCACAAGAAGAGCAATGCGGAAACGGCGCAATGGATACTTGACAAGGGCTACACTGACGCATATATTATCTGTGATAGCGCAGAGCCTAAAAGCGTAGCGGACTACCGGGCGATGGGACTTCCTGCGAGGGGAGCTGCAAAAGGCCCAGGCTCCATTGAATACTCGATGAAGTTCCTGCAGCGAAGGAAGATTGTAATAGACAGGCGGAGAACGCCGCACGCCTATGATGAGTTCGTAAACTACGAATATGAGAGAGACAGGGACGGAAACTTTATCACAGGTTATCCGGATGGAAACGACCACATTATCAGCGCGTGCCGGTATGGGTGCGAACCGCTATACCGTAGAATGGGAGTTATTGCTTAATGAGTAATGCAGTTATTATCAAACTGAACGAGCTTGGCTATACCACAATCCCCAAAGCATTCTATGGCAAGGTGGCAGAGTGGAAGAGCTGGTACCAGGGAAATGTAAAAGGGTTTCACAATTACACAATCCGCAACGGAGAAAGCGTAGTAAGCTGCAAGCGCTATTCTCTCGGAATGGGGAAGAAGCTGTGCGAGGACTGGGCGAACCTCTTAATGAACGAAAAGGTTAAAATCACACTTGAGGGGCAGAAAGAACAGGAGTTCATTGACAAGGTTCTGACGGAGAACAACTTCTGCGTTAAAGCAAACGAAATGCAGGAGATGAAGTCCGCACTTGGCACTGTTGCATATGTCCCGCGAGTTGTCGGACAGGAGATCAGCGAGAGCGGCGAAATCGTTCCTGGAAACGCTTCCGGGCTTGTCCTCGATTATGTAACCATTGAGAACATTTATCCGCTGTCGTGGCAAAACGGCTATATCGGTGAGTGCGCGTTTTCTTCCGCTGTTACGAGAGACGGCAAGGATTATGTTTATCTGCAAATCCACCGCAAAGAAGATAACGGAAACTATGTTATTGAGAACCGTATCTTTAACAACAGTAGTGAAATGCTTTCCGAGGAACGGCTCGAAAATGTAAAGGGCTTTGAAAAGGTTCCGCCTTTGGTTCATACCGGCAGCAGAAAGAGACAGTTTGTTATTGACCGGCTGAACATTGCGAACAATTACAACTATCTGCTCCCGACAGGGGTTTCGGTATATGCAAACGCCATTGATGTAATGCAGGGCGTGGACATTGCGTATGACAGCTATGTAAACGAGTTCCGGCTCGGGAAAAAGCGGATTATGGTAAAACCGTCCGCATCGAAGTATCTTGACGGACAGCCTGTATTTGATACAAACGATGTTGCGTTCTATGTGCTGCCCGAAGATACAGGAGACGGAGCCATTATCACGCCGATCGATATGACTTTGCGGACGGCGGAGCACAACACCGGTATTCAAGACCAGCTCAACATCCTATCCAGCAAATGCGGCTTTGGCGAAACATATTACCGCTTTAATGGCGGCAGCGTAGCAACCGCTACACAGGTTATCAGCGAGAATAGCACGATGTTCCGCACGATTAAGAAACACGAGATAATCTTGAACGATGTTCTTGTGGAGCTGTGCAGAATTCTTCTCCGATTGGGGAATACCGCCATGAACAGCGGGCTTGATGAAGATGTTGAAATCAGCATTGATTTTGACGATAGCATTATCGAGAGTAAAGAGCAGGATTTCCAGCGCGATATGCAGATGCTTAACGCAGGGATTATGAATGACTGGGAATTCAGAATGCGCTGGTTTAACGAGGACGAGGAAACCGCAAAGGCTGCGCTGCCGAAGATGCAGGACATTACAACCGAAGGACAACAGGAGGTAGAGTGATGGGCGGTAGAGGTGGAGCAGGCGGAACGGCAATCGGGGGAATTCGCCGCAATGTTGAATCAAGTGACTGGTGGCAATCCACAAAGCAATACACCAAGACACCAGAAAAATTGCTTAATTCTCCGACATTTATGGAAAGCGTTAAAGACGCAATCGGAAAAGAAGCGTTTATGCGGGATTACGAAATTACGACAAAACAAGTAAATTTTCTGGCTGAAAAAATGGTCAGAGAGTTACATGGGAAAGTTAAAACGGCAGAGAAGAAAACGGAATCTGCGGAAGAGTACGCAAAAAGATATTTCCGGGAACATTATAACCCAAATCGTGGGCAGCGGGAAATCACATCATCGACATACGAAAGGGCGCAACGCAGGTTGAATGAAAATGTAGATTCGTATTTCGGGCGAGGCATGGAAAAGAAAAGGAGAAAACACAAGTAATGGGTGGACGCGGCGCAAGCAGCGGCATTAGCGTAAGCGGCAAACCATACGGGAGCGAGTTTAGGGCGCTTCTGAAAGCTGGGAATATCAAGTTCGTTAAGGCGGTTGACGGTGCACAGAAAACGCCTATGGAAACAATGACCAAAGGGCGCGTTTATGTGACGCTAAACAAAAACGACAATATCAAGGCAATTACATATTACGATGCGGCAAATAAAAGGACAAAGCAGATTGACTTGGACAGGCCGCACAATAAAGTTTCCCCGCATACACATCACGGATATATCCACAGTGAGAACGACAGCGCGAAAGGGTATGCAAATCTGACAACCGAAGAAAAGAAAATGGTTGAGCGGGTCAAAAAAATATGGTATAATCGGCGTAGCAAGTAGTGGTGTAATGGCAGCACACTTTGATTGAGGGAGTTCCGGTTTGATTCCGGGCGCTTGCTATGCCGTAAGGTACAGGAATGTATCTTGCGGCATTTTTGTTTGTTGGGGGATTTATGATTAACTTTGAAAATCTCGACAAGTTCACATTCCCCGGCGTTGGAAAGTATGACATTCCGCAGATTGAGCCGGTCAAAGCGTATCCGCAGGGCGAGTTTATCCCTGTGAATTACCATTACACGGAGAAGGACACGAAAAGCAAGATTGTTCACTTTTTCGTGGACGATTATCAATTCATTCGATACTGGAACGCGCCGGACAAATACATTCCAAAACTGTCGCAGTTTGCGGCGGTGTGTGCACCGGACTTCTCCACTTACACAGATATGCCGCTTGCAATGCAGATATACAACCATTACCGAAAACACTGGCTGGCGGCATACTGGCAGCTCCACGGTATGACGGTTTATCCCTCTATTTCATGGAGCAACGAGGATAGTTATGATTGGTGCTTTGATGGCGAGCCTGTCGGCGGGATAGTTGCGGTTAGTTCGGTAGGCACACAGCAGAACAAGGAAAGCAAGCGGCTGTTTCTGCGCGGCTACGAAGAAATGATGAAGCGGCTTTCGCCAGAATGGGTGATATTCTACGGAAAAGTTCCGGAGGAATGCGACTGGAATGTGATCCGCGTGAAGCCGCATTACGACGAGATTGTGAAACGGAGGAAAGCAAATGAAATATCCGTTTCAGCCCAAAATACTTGATGCACTCCCAGAAGAAATCGCGGAGCTGTTCCGAGGGCTTGAAGATACGCTGCTTGCTGATATATGCAGCCGGTTAAAGACCGGAACGGTGGGTGAAACAACAGTGCTGGACATAAAAGCGCTACGATCTCACGGAATAGCCCTAAAAGAGATAGAAAAGGCAATCAGCGAGACTTCCGGCATCAGCGAAAAGAAGTTGAAAAAGCTGCTTGAAGAAGTGGTAGAAAAAAACCAACAGTATTACAACGAGGTTATCACGCTTGCCGATGTGACCAAGCCGGAAACACTTGTAAACGCTGCTGACATAGACGCAATCAAACGGCAAACATTGAAGGAGATGCGAAATATTACGCGCACAATGGCTTTTGTCGTTGACGCTGGCAGAACGATACTCAAACCACAAAAAGCGCTTACATGGGCGTTAGACGCGGCACTGCTACAGGTACAAAGCGGTGCTGTATCGTACAATACGGCGATTGCAAACGCCACGAAGCAGTTAGCGGATAGCGGATTGCGAATGGTGGACTACGAAAGCGGCAGAAGCGATCAAGTAGATGTTGCTGCCCGCAGAGCGGTAATGACCGGAGTAAACCAAATCAACCAGAAGTACGCGGAACAGTCGACGGAATATCTCGAAACCGACCTTGTGGAGACGAGCGCTCATATTGGGGCACGAAACATCGGTAATGTTCCTGAGAACCACGAGATGTGGCAGGGTAAATGGTATAGGTGGAGCGAGAAACCGCAAACATCGGCTGGGGAATATCCGGACTTTATAGAAACAACAGGTTACGGAACAGGAGCCGGGCTTGGCGGTTGGAATTGCCGACACACATTTTACCCTGTTGTAGAGGGCGTGAGTGAAGCGACCTATTCGCAATCCGACCTTGACGCAATGAAAGGCGAGAACCGGAAGTTCAAGTTTGAGGGCCAAGAGTATGACGGATACACCGCAACGCAAGAACAGCGAAGCATTGAGCGAACGATACGCAAGTTAAAGCGCGAGGAAACCGCCTACAATGCCGCAGGATTGCACGACAAAGAATTGGCGGTAAGCATTCGCATTAAACGCCTAAGCGCAAAATACAAGGCTTTTAGCCGGGCTGCTGGGCTTCCTGAACAGCGGGAGCGAATGAAAGTCTTGTATGATTAACAGATAAAAGCCGGGAGACCGGATTTTATACAAATTTGACCGCCCCGAAGTCGCAAAACTACGGGAACCGCAGCGGAAGCGACCCGCGAAACCAAAGCGAAGCGGACAGGAGAGCTTATGAAACGCGACTTTTTGGAAGCACTTGGCATTGACAAAGAGACCATCGACAAAATCCTTGACGAAAACTCCCGAGACATTGGGAGAGAGAAGCAGAAAACGGAGCAGCTGAAATCCGACAAGGAAGCAATAGAACAGCAGCTTGCAGACCGCGTAAAGGACATTGAGGACTTGAAGAAGTCCACCGGCGATGCCGCAGCAATCAAAGCGCAGCTTGAAGAGCTGCAGGAAAAGTATGATAAGGAAACCGAAGCATACAAAGCGCAGCTTGCAGAGCGTGATTACGGCGAAGCGATCAACAAAGCGATTGCGGACAGCGGTGTCAAGTTCACCTCTAAAGCCGCAGAAAAGGCTTTCATCGCAGAAATCAAGACCAACAAGTTTGAGGTAAAGGACGGCGTTTTGGAGGGATTCAATCAGTTCCTCGAAAAAGCCAAAACAGACGACCCGAGCGCTTTTGTCAAAGCAGGGGCTAAAATTGATACGCAGGGAACCCTTGAGGGCGGCAGCGTAGAGAAAAAGCCCATGACATTGGCGGCGGCGCTCCATGAACAATACGACAAATAAAGGAGAATGACTAATGGCTATTACTCTTGCTGAAGCTAAGGTCGGCATGGCGAACCATGTTGACCAGATGATCGTTGACGAGTTCCGTCGCAGTTCCCTGTTGCTGGACAGACTGGTGTTTGATAACGCCATCTCCCCCGGCACTGGCGGTTCTACTCTGACCTATGGCTATATCCAGCTGCAGACACCCTCCACCGCTGCTGTTCGTGCTATTAACGCCGAATATACCGCCGGTGAAGCTAAGCGCGTAGAAAAGACCGCTAAGGCGGTAATCATGGGCGGTTCCTTTGAGGTTGACCGCGTACTGCAAAACACATCCGGCGCTGTTGACGAGCTGGCTTTCCAGGCGCAGCAGAAGATCAAGGCGACCAGCAACTATTTCCACAATCTCGTTATCAACGGTACCTCTGCTGCTTCCGGCGCTGGTTATGTTGCTAACACATTTGACGGCCTGAAAAAGGCTCTTACCGGTACCACCAACGAGTTCACCACCGACATTGACCTGTCCGACAGCACTAAGCTGGACAGCAACTCCAATGCTTTCATCGACCAGCTTGACCAGCTCGTTCACGCTATCGATGGCGATGCGTCCATGCTGCTGATGAACGGCGATATGCTGCTCAAGGTTCGCGCTGCTGCTCGTCGTGCTGGCTACTATGAGCGCACAAAGGATGACTTTGGCCGCGTAGTAGAGACCTTTGCCGGTATTCCTCTGTTTGATGTCGGCAAATATTACAACGGCACCTCCTCTGTCGATGTAATCGGCACATCTACTCCCACCACTGCCGCAGCCGGTACTACCAGCATTTACGCTGTTAATATCGCTCTGGACGGCTTCCACGGTATCTCTCCCACCGGCACCAGCGTTATTTCCAGCTATATGCCCGATATGACTGCTCCCGGCGCTGTAAAGAAGGGCGAGGTTGAGCTTGTCGCTGGCGTAGTTCTCAAGAACACCCTTAAGGCTGCGGCTCTGAACGGTATCGTTCTGAAGCCCAAATCCGCAGGCTAATAATTGAAAGGAGCTGGCTCATATGGCATACGCTGATTATACCTACTACTCCGGTACTTATATGGGTACTGTGAGCGAGGAGGACTTTCCCCGGCTTGCTGTGCGGGCCAGCTCCTACCTCGATTATTACACAAGAGACAAAGCCAAGGACAACGCAGAGCTTGACGCTGTAAAGATGTGCTGCTGTGCGCTTGTAGATGTCTACAAGCTGATTGAAACTGCGAAAGAGCTTGCTAATAAGGACATGACCGCCGGGCTTTCATCTGATGCAATTCAGAGCGAGACCGTCGGCGGCTACTCCCGGACAATGCGATCCGGCGGAGAGGGCGCTTCTTCCTCATTACAAGCTGGTCTGGATGCAAAGAAACAGCTTGCAGCAACCGCCGTGGAGTATCTTGCAAACACCGGTCTTTTGTATAGGGGGGGCTGCTAATGTACGCACCTCATACCGTCACGATTTACAACATCGTGAGCGAAACAGACCCAGTAACCTTTGAAGATGTTACGAAGAATTACATCACTGTTATTCGAGGGGTAATGTTGCAAGCGTCTAAGGGGGCAAATGTGCGGCAGAGCGGCTTGGAGAGCGCAGACGCAGTAAACCTTTACATTCCGTTCTCGGCTCCCGCAAAGGGCGCTGACGGCGCTGTGAAGCGATATGTAGGCCCGCAGGAGTTCTGGGCTGCGACTGATAAATCCGGCTTGTGGACGCTTTCCACAGATGGAAACGGTGGGAGTACCATATTCATCAAGGGGGAAGTGGTCGAGCCGGACAAGACGGTACAGCAGCTTGAAATGCTCTACGATAATGTCTATAATGTGACAAAGGTTGATGAAAAGGACTTCGGCAGCGAGGGAATGAGACACTGGGAGATTGGGGGCGCTTAACATGTCCTTAAAATTCACGGTGAATTCTTCCGGCATGGAAGCCGTAAAAGAACAACTTGCGCTTGGGTGCTCTAAGGCCGAACACCTTGTGGCGCAGCAAGTCGCAAAGGATACGGCTCCGTTTGTCCCTGCATTGACAGGCTCATTGACGCAGAGAACGCGAGTAGAGGACAGCATGGTTATTTATCCTGGGCCATATGCAAGGTTCTTGTATTATGGCAAGCTGATGGTTGACCCGATTACCGGCAGCAGTTATGCGCCAAAGGGCGGCACAAAGGTTCTGACGGATAAGAACCTTGTGTTCTCGCAAGCGATGCACCCACAGGCGCAGGCACATTGGTTTGAAGCATCGAAGGCACAGAACCTTGAGAAATGGGTTCGAGTAGCAGACAAGGCGGTGAAGAAGTATGGCACAGGTTAAAAAAGCCGTATCGGCTGCGGAGGAATATCAAGTTTCCCGCAAGCTGCTTGTATGGCTGAACACATACCAGGAGAAACCGGTTGATTTAATACGGTTTGAATTTCTCCCTGCTGACACAACCGCCATGGCAATGTCTACGATACAGGCTGCGTACATCCTGCAGAAATACATCCTTGGCGGATACAAAGCGGAATATCAGTTTAAGCTGATTTATCGCATAAAGCCGGGAAACTCCAACGACAAGAGATTAAAAGCGGACGAACTTCTGGACGCTTTGGGCGATTGGACGATTGGGCAACGCCCGGACATCGGAGAGGGCAAGACGGTGGTTAGCGTAGAACCTACCACGCGTTCTTCTCTTTTCGCTGTGTACGAAAACGGTGACGAAGATCACCAAATCCTTATGAAGCTGACATACGAGGTGAATGTTTAATGGCTGATATTACTTTTACCACAACTTCCGGTCAGACCATTGCTCGTGAACTTCTCATTGCTTATCTGAATACTGGCAGCAACGATGCTCCGGTATGGAGCGCCATTGGTAAGCGTGTAGAGGACAGCAGCGAGGAGCTGGACTGGGGAACCGAGACTATTCAGGACATTCTCGGCAACACCTACACCACAATGAAAAAGCCTGTTATCACACAGACTTTTGACCCTATTCCGCTGGACGCTGGCGATACTGCGGCGGTTAAGATGTGGAATTTGGGCATTAAAGATCAGGACGCACAGGCGCTTGCTGCACAGGACATGATGATTGGTCATTTCTATGCAGAGAGTGGCGAAGCGAAATGGGCGGAGAGATATGACGGCTGCGCTGTTGCAGTAACCGGCATCGGCGGTGACGGCGGCGGCAATCTGACTATCTCCACCGAGATCACATACGGCGGAAACCGCACAATCGGTTCCGTCAAGAAAGGTGCAGGCGGCGCTATCGAATTCACAGCAGCCTCGGCATAAAAGAGGGGGCTTTGCCCCCTTTTCCTTTAGGAGGAATAAATGGAACTTGTTTTTGACCTTGGTATCAAGGAATATAATATAAAGGGCGCAAACGGTGAAACGACTATTCGTTTTAACCCTACCGACGCAAACTTTGCCCGCAGGGCGTATGAAGCGTTTAAGGTGCTCGAAGATAAACAGAAAGAAAGAGCGGAACTCATTGACGAGAACACCAGCAACGAGGACGCATTTGAATTCACAAAGAAAATTGATGATGAAATGCGGGATACCATTGACGATCTCTTTGGCTCTCCGGTTTGCGAAGCAATTTTCGGCACAATCAATCTATATTCCATGGCGGGTGGTTCTCCCATTTGGATGAACTTTATGTCTGCCGTACTTGACCAATTCGACGAGGGAGTGAAGCGTGAACGCTATCTCGTTTCCGAAAAGGCGAAGAAGTACACGAATAAATACGCAAAATGATGTACGATCTTCCGAAAACCGCTGAAATATGCGGGAAAAAATACGAGATACGGTCTGATTATAGACCGGCTCTTGATATTTTAACTTGCTTGACCGACCCGGAACTAACCCCGGAGGAACGCACCATTGTTGCGCTGGACATATTTTATCCAGATATGACTTCTATCCCGGAAAACGGACTACAGGCCGCAATAGACTACATGGTGTGGTTCTTAAATTGCGGGGATGAGGGGGACAACAGAAAGCGCCCTAAGCTGATGGACTGGGAGCAGGATTTCCAGTACATTGTGGCTCCTGTCAACCGCGTTATCGGGCAGGAAGTCCGCGCAATGCCTTATCTCCACTTCTGGACTTTCGTCTCGGCATATTATGAGCTTGGCGATTGTATGTTTGCGCAAATTGTTAGGATTAGGAGCCTTAAGGCAAAAGGAAAGAAGTTGGACAAAGCCGACCAAGAGTTTTACCGGGAGAACAGGCGACTTATCGACATAAAACAGAAATACACAGAAGCTGATGATTTGGCTATTAGCAAATGGATATAAGGTGGTGAGACAATGCCGGACGGCGAAATCATAATCAATACGAAGATAGACGATAAACAGGCGCAAGCCGAATTGAACCGCCTTACAAAGCAAATTCAAAAGACACAACAGGCGCTTGACGAAAAGAAAGGCGCACAAAGCAACCTTGCGGCTAACTTCAAGGCGGCAACAGATGAAGCCTTGAAAACAGAGGGAACGGTAAACCGTCTGAAACAGGAGCTTGAACAGTTGACCGCTGTTGCACAGGGCAAGGTCACAATGCCCCCGGAAGAGACCATAGAAGCGTATGCAAAACAAGCACAGGTCAAAGAGGAATTAAAGCAGCAGGAAGCATTGCTCGAACAGCAGAACAAGCAAGCCGAAAAACTTGGCAAGAAATACGCCGCTATTACCGATAGCGTAAATGAGGAAACGGCGGCGCTTGAAAAGGCAAAAGACAGGGCAGGAGAGCTTCAAAAGCAGCTTGCTGCAAAGGATAGCGTTCCTGCTTCTCTTGAAAATGCGTCTAAGGCTACGGAGAAATTCGGGAAGCGCATTAACCAGCTTATCAAGCGGGCGTTTGTATTTACAGTCATTGCGTCCGCTCTGCGGCAGATTAGAGACTGGCTCGGTAATGTGCTTGAAACGAATGAACAGGCGCAAGCATCTTTTGCACAGCTAAAAGGTGCATTGCTGACGCTTGCACAGCCCCTCTTGAATGTGCTTATACCGGCTTTTGTTACGCTTGTGCGTGTTATTACGCAGGTAGTGGCTACGCTTGCTCGGCTCGTTTCTGCCCTGTTTGGAACGACTGCAAAGGCATCCGCCGATGCAGCAAAGGCACTGAACGACGAAACAAAGGCAATCAAAGGCGCTGGCGGTGCAGCAAAGAAAGCGAGCAAATCCCTTGCGGCTTTCGACGAAATCAATCAGCTTTCCGGCGATACTGCTTCGAGCGGTGGCGGGATCTCCATTGACCCGGACTTCTCTGTGTTCGACGAGCTTGATGAACGGTTTGACCGTATCGCAAAAGCTGTGCTTCTTATTGGCGCTGGCTTGCTTGCGTGGAAGCTCTCTACCGGGCTTCCAGGCATTCTCGGAACCGTTCTACAAAAGCTCGGAGGTATCGCTATTGCAGCTGGTGGGCTTGTCCTTATTTGGGACGCTGTTTCCGACGCATTTGAAAACGGCGTAAACTGGAGCAACTTCTTTGAAATGCTTGCGGGTGCTGCTGCTTTGGTAGGCGGTCTTACTCTTGCGTTTGGAAAGCTTGGAGCCGGTATCGGCCTTATCATTTCTGGCGGGGCGATGCTTATAACTGCCTTTAATGATATTGCAACAAACGGTCTGAACTTGCAAAATGGGCTTTCCGCCCTTGCTGGTGTTGTAATGACAGGACTTGGGTTCTTCTTCCTGACAGGCAGTGTAATTCCTCTTGTTGTGGCCGGAATTGTGGCCGTTATCGGTGCTGTGCTTGCTCTTACAGGGAACCTTGAGGAGTTCGCAGTAAACCTCAAAGAAAACATCCTCGGCGGTATCCTTGAATTCATTACAGGCGTATTTACCGGGGATTGGGAAAAAGCTTGGGAGGGCGTTAAGAAAATCTTTAAGGGAATATGGAATTCCATTATTATGATTATTGAAAGCGCAATCAACCTTATCATCAAGGGCATTAACTGGATGATCTCCAAGCTGAACACAATTCACTTTGAAATCCCAGACTGGGTTCCGATTATTGGCGGAAAGTCTTTCGGCATCAATATTTCCCCTGTATCGGAAGTTAGCTTGCCGCGACTTGCTACTGGCGCTGTTATTCCGCCTAACCGGGAATTCATGGCGGTATTGGGCGACCAGAAATCTGGTACGAACATCGAAACGCCGCTTGATACAATGGTTCAAGCTTTTCGACAGGCGCTTTCTGATGGCGGATATTCCGGTAATAACGAAGCTGTGCTCGTTCTTGACAAGGAAGTGCTTGGCAAGGTCGTTTATAAGCTCAACAAAGCCGAGGGGAACCGTATCGGCGTGAATTTGGCGGGGGTGTAACATGAGCTATATCAAAATTAACGGTATCACCTTTGACGCTGATGTAGCGATCTCCAAGTATACCCGCTATTTCAATGTCCTTGACGGAGAGAACGCCGGTCGAGTAATGACAGGGCGCATGGTTCGTGATGTTATCGGCTCTTATCTCGGGCACAAGGTAACAGTTTTCCGCAGGGGAAACAACCAGAAAGGTTTAGACGACTTCTGGGATTATCTGTTTCAGCACAGCGTAGACGATAGCGTAATGCTGGAAGCTGCGGACGATCAGACCACGATCTCTTATGAAGCCTATTACACTTCGGCGGAACAGAGCATTGAAAAGGTCGAGGGCGGGACTAACTATTGGGGAACAATCGATATTAACTTCATCCCCATTGACGCACAGATAAGGCGGTGAGCCGATGTCTAAAACAAAAGTAATATACAAAGACATAGCCCCAGGAGCGGCTGCGGACGCAACCGTAACCGCAACCGGCGGCTCCGGTTCTATTTCTCAAATCCCTTTTGGAAAGGAAACCGGGAAGATTATCACGCTGGAACGAAGCAGATGGCTCCTTGACGGTTCGTATGACGATTATTATTCGGATAGCAAGGTAGGCTTTTGGTCTACTGCCGTTTCCGGAGACGATGGAACATTTGAGACAAAGCCGACCATTACACTGACCTTTAGTCAGCAGTATTCCAGCATGGGTATCAATCTGACCTTTGACGAAGCGACCGGAGAGTACTGTTCTTCCGTTTCCATACAATGGTGGCAGGGCGATGTTCTTCGTATCAGCCGTACATTCGCACCTAATGCGGTAAATTTTTTCTGTGAGCAGCGTGTGCTTAGTTACGATAAGATTATCGTAACGATTAACAAAACCGTTGTGCCGCATCGTAGGGCGAAATTGAGCAAGATTTTGATGGGCGTTCAGCGCACATTTGGAATGAACGAGATACGGAGTGCAGCTATCGTTAATCAGATGAACGAAAGCGCCGTTGAACTTCCCATTTCCACTTTCAACTGGACGCTTGACAGTATCAAAGAGGTGGAGTATCTGTTCCAGCTCAAACAGCCGGTAGAGGTCTACAATGACGACAACTTGATTGGCGTATATTATATCAACAACTCGTCGAGAAGCTCCTCTCGCGTATACGAAATTGAATGCCAGGACGCTCTCGGAGTTCTTGATTACATTCCGTTTGATGGGTCTACATACCTCGATGGGATTAGCGCCAAGGAGCTGCTGACCGGTCTTGCAAAACCCTTTGAAATCGCTTATAATGAGGATGTAGAAGATACGACGCTGACCGGGCTTATCGCGGCAGGAACGAACCGAAGCGCAATACAGCAAGTCATATTTGCGTGGGGCGTTTGCCTTGCGACGGATGGGAACAACAAGATACGGGTGTTCAAACAGCCGATGAAGCCGGTGCTGATACCGAAAGATAGAACATTCGTCGGCGCTTCCGTTAAGACTTCCGCCGTTGTTACGCGGGTAAAGGTTTTGGGGCATTCTTTTGAAGAAGCTGCAAATGGTACTGTCATTATCGGCGATAAAAAATATTCCGATACTACTACGGCGTATATCGTTGACAACCCCGATGTAACGGCATCCGACCGGGAGAATGTAAAGGAAGTCCAAAATGCTACGCTTGTTTCTGCGGACAATGGGCAAGATGTAGCCGATAGACTGTATAAATATTATTCCCTGCGTGATACAAACAATGCAACCGTTGTATATGCCGGCGAGAAACTTGGAGACTGTGTGAGCATTTATACTCCATGGGGGCTTCTTACAACTGGGAACCTGCATAAGATGGAGATAACGCTTTCTAACACAGTCGTTTACAAGTCCGAAGTGACCGGCGCATGGAAGATAGAGCCCTATTATTATTTCAGCGGGGATTTGCACTGCGGGGAGGTATAACATGGCCTATATACCCGTAAAGGTTCCTAAGATAACCGCTGCGATAATTGTACCAAACCCAGCAAAAATAAACCAAAAGGCAAAGATAAGTGTGACGGTAGAGGAAGAAACCATTATGCTTCGGCCTTGCTATTACTTTAGCGGCGATGCTTTCTGCGCAGAGGAATACAATCCGCTTACCGTTGAACCAATGCCTGAGTATTACTACTGCGGCGATATATTCGCCGGGGAGGATTAAATGGCAATTAAAACAGTTAAGGCCACGATTGATGGTCAAACCTATAACCTAACGCTGAATAGCTCCACCGGCAAATGGGAAGCAACAGTAACGGCTCCCGGCAAAACCTCTTATAATCTATCCGGTGGGTATTACAATGTTTCCGTATCGGCTACAAACGACGCCGGAACAACAGGAAGCGCAGACGCTTCTACGCTCAACGGCTTGAAGCTGGTCGTAAAAGAAACCGTTGCACCTATCATCACGATTGTTTCTCCGTCCTCTGGTGCTTATGTCACGAACAGCAAGCAGCCTGTTGTGTTTACCGTCGTTGATGAAGCGGGAGGTTCCGGCGTAGACATTGCTACACTTTCCGTCAAACTGGACAATGCAGAAGTGGCTGCATCTACCATCACAAAGACCGCAATTACAAACGGGTATCAGGTAACTTATACACCGGCGAATGCTCTTTCGGATGGTGCTCATACAGTTAAGGTTAATTGTAAAGACCATGATGGCAATGCAGCAACCGAGAAGTCCACAACCTATACCATCGATACGGTTCCTCCGGTGCTGAATGTTACATCTCCGACAGAGGGGCTTATCACAAGCAATGCGTCTCTTACCGTTGCCGGTTCCACCAACGATACGACTTCCTCTCCTGTAACAATCACCATCAAACTGAATGGTACAGATCAGGGAAGCGTTCCCGTTGCAACAGGCGGCACATTCAGCAAACAGATCACGCTTGCAAACGGCAGCAATACGATTGTGGTTACGGCCACAGACGCAGCCGGAAAGACATCTTCCGTAACTCGCAAGGTAACCCTCGATACATCTGTACCGAAGATTACAGCAGCCGTTATTACACCTAACCCTGCCGATACTGGCGCAACCATGGTCATTTCCGTAACCATTGAGTAAGGAGTGATACAGTGACAAAAGAAATCACCGTTTCGCTGCCCCCCTCGATAGTATATGTCAGCGGGACTGTAAACGGCGTAGATTGCACATGGACGCTTGACGGCAGTTGTTGGCGGGCAATCGCTGAAAGGTCGGCGGACGATAAATACGCCGTATCTTTGACCGCTGTAAACTCGCTTGGCACTTCCTCTACATTCAACTTTACGCTGAATTACGGAACGCTTGAGCTGATTACAGACCGCACAGATGCAGATGTTAAGGCCGTTGCCGCTGCTCTCGCTCGAATTGAGGGCGGGAGTGGCACAGCGGCGGATATTGCGCTTCTATCCGATAACAAGGGGTCGTATAATTATACCGACCTAAACCGGGTAGGAAATGCGGTTCAACAGGTGGCAGCCGAACTTGCGGAGTACGGCTACATTGTTTCCGTAACCGGTAAAACCGATTGGGCGGAGGACGATCTCCCGCAAAAGGTGGACATTGACGCATATCTTGCTGACATTGAAGCAATACGCTCTGCACTTCCGGTCGGAAAGAATACGCCGGTAACGCCGGAAATGCCATTAAACTACGCCAAAGCAAACGATATTGAGCAAATATTGCTTGATGTATATTACATGGTTCAGAACATCCAAAAATCTTGGTACTATGCCGGTGAGATTTATTCCGGCGAAAGGAGTTTTTAATGCAGGACAGAGTAGCATTGTTCCCCGGCCGGGTGAAGCTCGTCCCTGTTAGCGGTCAAACCAATGTATACGATATGACCAGGCAGGACAGCCCGACGGTAGAGGGAACACCACTGAACAAAGCGAACCTTTTGGCCGATGCGACCTGCGAAGCCCTCGGCATAACACCGGACACGGGGACACCGAATGACGCACTTGTTGCCCTTAACGAAAAAGCAAACAGCGCAGTTCCAAAAGCAAAAACGCTTTCGCTGCCGACCGCTTCTTGGGCTGGTTCTGCAAGTCCGTACACGCAGACAGTCACCATCGCAGGAACGACAGCGAAAAGCAAAGTAGACATCCAAATGGACGCAACAGCCCTCGGTGTACTCATCGACAGCGGCACCAGCGCTATTTGGATTGAAAACAACAATGGCACCCTTACCGCAAAAGCACTGGGAGAGAAGCCCAATGCCAATCTTTCGGTTCAGGTGACCATCACGGAGGTATCTGCATGAGCGTAATTTACGGCAATCCAATTATTACCAACGGGGGGGGGTAAAACTCAATATAGACTATGGATCAACTCCTCCCACTGATACCACCAAGCTCTGGGTGCCATTGGCAACAAAGCCGAGCGCTGTTGAGTGCAGTCCTGTGCTGAATTATGGTAGCGAAGTAATTTCTACGACGCAGTACGCACTTCCTGATGCGATGTCTGCTGGTTGTTCTGGAAATGGGGCAATCGGAAAATATATTTACATGATTGCTGGCAGAAAAGGTAATCAAGGAGCATCAACTGGCGCAATTAGCCGTTTTAATACCGAAACAGGTGAAACAGAAGATGTTTATACTCTTGGGACAGGGTTAGCCGGTACATTTTGTGTAGTTGACAGCAAGATATATTGTTTCGGCGGTGGACCAAAGAAGGCATTTGTGTTCGATACTGAAAGCAATACACTAACGGATTTAGCTACATTTCCTGACAACTATTATAATTACCCATGCTGTGCATATTATAAAGGGAATATATATATTTTTGGTGGTTTTGAAAGTAACTCAGCATATATATATCAACATATTCGCATTTATAATATTGCAAATAATTCATATTCACTATGGAGTCCGGGAATTACTGGCTTATACGCATCAAGTGCTGTTGTTGTTGGAAGCAAGTTATACATAATTTGTGGTAGAACTTCTTCTACATCCAATTCTTCTTTAAGAATTTATGATTTGGATAGCCAAAAATACTTAAAGAGTGTAAGTTTGGCAAGCGCCGATTCGGCAACATATGGGCAGTATGCTCCTTGCTGTGTGCACGGGAAGTATATTTATATTCTATGTACCAGCACAACAGGCGGAAGTTCTCCATTCAAAGTTATCAGATACGACACGGAAACAGATACTGGCACCGTCGTCTCGACTGAATTTCCTGGTGTTACAAACTGTGCTTATTATGGCTTAGTTATAAACAAACTATGGGTGCTTGGTGGTTCTGCAGGTGTCGGAACTACTCCCACTGTTTCATCTGTAAGAACATTCACAATTCAAACAGACCTTGAGAATAATCATCTATTCCTCCAAGCTGACTTTGGCTTCGATAATCCATTCCCTATTATCAGTGATAAGAATACCAAAATTACAGCTTATCTTCGTCAAGCTTACATTGGCGATAGCAACAATATAGCACAGCCTACAAACGCATATCTGTATGATACAGCTTCAAACCAGTGGAAATCCCTTTCTGGTGAAAGCTATGTAGCAGATATGCAGAACGCACTAAATATATTAGGGGTGAACTAAATACTCACCCCGGAAAGGGTGAATATGAGTATTTTAGGAAATCCTATTACATTGGGTGGTGGAGGAGCTGATTTGAACATTGACTTTGGCTCCACACCTCCAACAGACACAAGTAAGCTGTGGGTTCCGCTGGGAAAGAAGCCGGATAAGGTTTCCGTTATATCCTATTTTGATGGCCAAACAGGAAATCTTCAATCACTTGGTTCTTTTTCGCCAGAGTCTGGCGGTGGCGGCAGTTATTTGTCACCAAGAATAGTCGGAGATGAACTTTGGGTTGTACGAATCAATACATTTGCGAGTAGTGTTGAAAGAACTGTTATAGCAAAATTCAATCTCAAAACAAAGCAGTTCGTTGAAACCTTAACAGCATATAATATTGGTTATTTGGGATGCGGAATTGTTAAAGTAGGTGACAAGATATATTCTCTTAACACACATTACGCAAGTGGAGGTTATAGCTACACCGAGGATAAAATGTGTATTATCGACCCGACAACAGGAAAGTATAACCGTACCACTCTTTCAATTAGTGAAATTGCATCATATGCTTATATAAGTGCAGTTACAGATGGGAAATATATTTATGCTCTTGGCGGTTCCAATAGTGACGCCGTTGATAAGATGTTGGTTATCGACCCTGAATTATTGAAGACTACAAAAACCATTTATTTTGGAACCAATTTGTTTCGTGCCACAAGCATTATATACTATAACGGATTTGCATATTTCGCTTACAATAATACTTTAACGGTTTCGGAATGTACGACTCGTATAAAAAGAATAAATCTAACAACATTTGAACATTCTGACATATATCAAAGTGGAGCTGATATGAAGTCAAGCTATCTATGGTCACTGACAAATGATGGCGAAACGGCATTTTTGGCTTGGGCAAACTGGGGAAACGCGTCTTCAAGCACAAACTATTCATTGAAGACACTAAAGTTTAATCTCTCTGACACAAACATAACTCCTGTTGTTATTAGTGACCAAAAGCCCGGAAATTACGGGAGTAGATTATTCCAAGAAGCGTATCTTGGGAATATTTATTCTTGCCTTAACGATACCTTATACACAATTCCTTACAAGCGTGACTTGGCGAGTGGTTATTTGGCGATAACTGCTGATATCTCCAAAGATGGTATTGATATTTTAGCCGACAAGAATAACTCTATCTTCATAAATCCGATATCAGTTTATCTCGGAGATGAAAATTCGATAGCACAAAAAGTGGATGCATATTTGTACGACAACGCAGATGGAAAGTGGAAAACGCTTGACGGTGTTTCTTATACAGCGGATATGCTCAGAGCACTTAATATTATGGGGGTGAACTAAATGGGCTATTATACCGAAAAAGCCAAAGAAGTAAAAGCAAAGCAGGATGCAGAGCTGGAACAGCTGAAAGCAGCTCTTCAAACCCTTGGCGTAGAAACCGAAG
>ERZ1673741.531-NODE-531-length-40533-cov-11.890064_pt1 | contig 40533 bp, 39 predicted proteins | sample MGYA00580209_ERZ1673741 | MGnify/ENA primary metagenome ERZ1673741 (study PRJEB41218, sample SAMN15661754) | gut metagenome | host: Homo sapiens | place: Canada: London | collected 2015-08-20/2019-03-30 | study: EMG produced TPA metagenomics assembly of... | reverse complement strand
ACGAGTTAATCGTATTCAGGAATCCTCGTCCTTCAGGGCGAGGAGGAAGTCAATAATGCATCCATAACTAGGCCGCCTATCTTGCTCCGGAAAAAATGAAAAAACCGCGCGGAGCGGCGCTGCCGCTCTTCTACTCGATGCGCCCGAGGTCCGACGGGAGCCTCAGGTCGCCGCGGGGCGAGAGCGCAACCGAGCCGATCTTGGGTCCGTCGGGCATCGAGCTCCGCTTGTATTGCTGCGCGTAAAATCGCCTGAAGAAAGTCTCTGCCGTGCGGTCGATCACTTCAGAAGAAGTGCCGCTGAAGGCGATTTTCGCGAGCGCGACGATCTTTTCCCTTGCAAAACCCGAGCGCATCAGATGAAAGAGGAAGAAGTCGTGAAGCGCATAGGATCCGATCGTCGATTCGGTCGACTGAATGCGCCCCTGCGCATCGGGAGGAAGAAGCTCGGGGCTGATTTCGGTTTCGGCAATGGTCAGAAGAACATCCCGGAGTTCCGGGCGCATATCTCCCTCCGTGACTACGAGGTGCTTCACGAGCGTCTTCGGGACGCCCGCGTTCACGGCATACATCGACATATGGTCGCCGTTGAAGGTCGCCCAGCCGAGGGCGAGCTCGCTCATGTCGGACGTGCCCACCACGAGGCCCGATTCCGCATTGGCGACGTCCATCAGAATCTGCGTGCGCTCTCGCGCCTGCGCATTTTCAAAGACCACGTCGTACTTGTCTTCCGGGTGACCGATGTCGGCGAAGTGCTGCCGGCAGGCCGGACGAATGTCGATCGTGCGGCTTTCAATGCCGAGCGCCTCCATGAGGCGCCTCGCGCTTTCCTTCGTGCCTTCAGAAGTGCCGAACCCCGGCATGGAGATGCCGAGGATGTCGGATCTCGGGCGGCCCAGCCGGTCGAAAGCCTCCGCAGCGACGAGAAGCGCGAGCGTGCTGTCGAGCCCCCCGGAAATACCGATCACGGCGCGGCGGATGCCGGTTTTGACAAGCCTTTCGGCGAGACCGGCCGCCTGGAGCCCCAGAATTTCCCGGCAGCGGTCGTTCCGGCGCGCTTCACCCTTGGGCACAAAGGGCATGGGATCGACCGCCGCGGGCCAGAGCGGGACTTTAGCGGCAAAGGTGGGATCTGCCGCGACGCGGCGGTAGTTGAGTGCTTCCTTCAAGAGCCCCTCCTTCATCGTGCGAAAGCGCACGCGCTCGAGTTCAATCCGCTCGAGGTCGACCTCGGCAGAAACAATGCCGCTCGTCCAGATGGCTTCCGCCGCGATGCGCCCGCCCGAAGCGATGAGCTTGTGGCCGCTGAAGACGAGGTCCGTTGTGGACTCGCCTTCGCCTGAAGACGCATAGACCATTGCGGCGATTTCCCGGGCGCTCGTCATTCGGACGAGATCGCGCCGGAAGCGCGCCTTCCCCGTGGTCTCGTTCGAAGCGGAAAGGTTCGCGATGACGTTTGCCCCTGCGGCCGCGTGCCGCGCGCTCGGCGGTACGCCCACCCAGAGGTCTTCGCAGATTTCGGCTGCCGCCCGGATGCCGCTTTCCGATTCAACGATGATGTCGGTGCCGAAGGGAATACGCATGCCGGCGACTTCAATCGAATCCGAAAGCGCATCGACCGCAGGAGAAAACCATCGCGCTTCGTAAAACTCCTGATAGTTGGGAAGAAAGCTCTTCGGCACCGCGGCGAGCGGGCGGCCGTTCTGAAGGAAGAGCGCGGCGTTGTAGAGTTGGCCCTCGGCAAGCAAAGGGAGACCGAGGAGGACGATCATTTCGGGCGTTCTGCGGGAGGCTTCCAGGACCATCCCGAGCGCTTCATTCACTTTGCCGAAAAGCCCCGCGCGAAGGAAGAGGTCCCCGCAGGTGTAGCCCGTGAGCGCGAGTTCCGGGAGGACCAGAAGGTCCGTCTTCGCGCGGCCGGCATCCTCGAGAACCCTTTCTATTTCGCGGGCGTTGGCGAGGGGTTCGCCCGGATGCGTTCTGAAGGAAGCCGCTCCGAGCCTCACGAAGCCGGTCGAATTGGAGCCGATGCGCATGATTCCCTTTCCTCTGGTCGCCGGGCGTCCGATCCGAACGAAGACGCCCGCGTTTTGAAGCCAATAATGGTTGCAATTTTAGTCGGTGCGGGACACGGGTCTTCGCGCTTTTCTGAATACTCTCCCGGACTGTTCCTCTATACACTTCTCCCTATTCTTATCCGGGGCCGGATAAGCCGGATCTTCCCGGCCGCGGCCTCTCTCAGAAACAAGGGGAATAGATACATGTGCACGAGTCTCATCGCCGGTGAAAAAGCCACTGCCGACGGTTCCTTCATCGTTGCGCGCAGCGCCGACAGCGCCGCCATCAAAGCGCAGCATTTCGTACACCACCCTGCCCGCCAGGGCCAGAAGGGCATCTACAGCACGAAGGCCCACGGCGGCGTGAACGACTTTACGTATCCGCTCCCTGAAAACTCCCTCGCCTTCACGACGATTCCCTTCTGGAAGACGCAGCTTCACGGCGCCGCGGGCTTCAATGAAGCGGGCCTCGGCCTCACGGGCACGGAATCGATCTTTGCGAGCGAAGCCGCCCTTGCGGTCGACCCTTACGTGAAGGAAACGGGCATTACCGAGGACGACATCGCCGACGTGCTCCTCTCGCGCTGCCGCACGGCCCGCGAAGGCGCGATGACGCTCGGCGCCATCATTGAGGAAAAGGGCGCAGGCGAAGGCTTCGGCGTCGCCTTCGTCGACCAGTCCGAAGTCTGGTATCTCGAAACGGGTTCGGGCCACCAGTGGCTTGCCCAGAGAACGCCCGCTGAGAAGTACTTTGCTTCCGGCAACCAGGGGCGCTTCCAGGACTACGACCCCGAGTCGTCCGACATGATGGCCTCGAAGACCCTTGTTCAGTTCGCGATCGAAAAGGGCCTCTACAACCCTGAAAAGGACGGCGCCTTCAATTTCTCGAAGGCCTATACGCGCGACGACGACCGCGACCGCATCTACAACGATCCGCGCGTCTGGGTGATGCAGAAGTACTTCAACCCGTCGCTCCTCCAGGACCCGCAGGCCGGCCGCACGTTCCCGGTCTACCTCGTCCCGGAAAAGAAGGTGACGGTTGAGGACGCGAAGGCCATGATGCGCGACCACTTTGAAGGCACCGAGCACGACCCCTATTCGAAGGGGCTCCGCGGCGACGAACCCTGGCGCCCGATCAGCGTCTTCCGCACGTACGAAGCGCATGTTCTTCAGGTCCGTCCGTGGCTCCCTAAGGAATTGGGTGAAGTGATCTACGTCGCCATGGGCATGGCCGACCTCTCCGTCTTCCTCCCCTTCTATGCCGGTCTTTCGCGTTCGCCCGAATCGTGGACGAAGGGCTCCGACCAGGGCGAAGCGGATTCCGCCTACTGGAAGTTCCGCCGCGTGCAGACGCTTGCCATGACGGACTACCCGAAGCTCGCCCCGATCGTGAAGAAGACATGGGCCGACTTTGAAGCCGATGCGAAGGTCCGTCAGGAAGCGATGGAAGCGAAGGTGCTCGAGCTCTTTGAAGTCGACCGCGCGAAGGCGCTCGCCGAACTCGAATCCTTCAACCTCGGCCTCATCGCCGAAGCGGAACGCACCGCTGAAAAGCTCCTCGAGAAGCTCTTCGTCATCCGCACCGTCGACATCGAAGCCGTTGTTCCGGCGAAGAACCGCAAGAACAAGGACTGATCGAGCGTTTCATCAGGGAGACCGGACGCCTGAAGCCCGGCTCCCGAAAAGCTTCCGGCGCCTATTCCCTCATGCGGGATCAGGCGCCGTTTTCATGCCGGTTCAGCATCCCGGCATCACTTCCGGGAGCACATGGTCTCCGTTGAAGTGCGGGATGAACTTCTCCTCGTTCGTCTTCCCGATCTGCATGAAGCCCTTCGTGATGCCGATTTCTTCAGCGTGCCGGATGACCTTCTGGTACTCGAGCGTCGTGAGCGGTCGGTTGATTTCCGGGTGCCTGCAAGCCTTGAAGATCGGCATGTACTGGTTCATGACGGAAATGTAGATGTCGTCGCCGAATCGGTCATGAAGCCACGAGAGGCACTTGCAGCTGTCGCGCCACTGCCAGGGAAGCACCAGGTGCCGCACGATCATGCCGCGCTTCATGAGGCCGCCCTCGCCGATGACGGCCGGCCCCGTCATGCTGAACATCGTTTCGATCGCTTTTGAAGCGTATTCGAAGTAGTGCGGGACGCCCGAATACTTTTCCCCGAGACGGCTGTCGAAATACTTGAGGTCCGGGATGAAAATATCGACCAAGCCGTCGAGCATCCTGAGGGACTCCTCAAGCTCATAGCCGTTTGAATTCCAGACGACGGGGAGGTTGAGGCCGCGCGCCTTCGCGGATTCGAGCGCCTCAACTATCTGCCGCGTGTAGTGGCCGGGCGTCACGAGCTCGATGCAGGCGGCGCCTCTCCCGGCCTCCTCAAGGAAAATGTCCGAGAGCCGCTCCGTCGACACGCGGAGCCCCTTTCCGTCTGCGCTGATCTCGTAGTTCTGACAGAAGCAGCAGCGCAGATTGCAGTGGGAGAAGAAGATCGTGCCCGCACCCGTTTTCCCGGAAATGCAGGGCTCCTCCCAGGCGTGAAGGCTCACGAGGGCTATTTCAATATCGTCGCTCGCGCGGCAGATGCTGCGCTTCAGGCCGGCTGCCGAGGAACGGTCGGCATTGCAGCGCCTTGGGCAGAGATTGCAGATCATGACGGTTGAGAAAATCGAGCTCCGGGAAGCAGAATGCCCGGCTCTCCTTCAAGCAAAACGAAAGCCCGGATGTCCGGACGCAGGGCGCCGTCGCTCGGGCGCCCTCCAAGGCATCCGGTCAGGAAGGAGAGGAGTTTACGCCGGAGGAAGGCGTTGATGCCGCGGCCTGACCTTTCGCTCTGCAGTCGCTGCAGAGCCCCTGAATGACGGAACTCTGGAGATCGAGCTCCACGCCGTGGTCCTCAAGGAGATGATTCGAGAGCGAAGCCGTCATGCGGTCGATCTCCGAACAGCGCAGATGAAAGAGCTTGCCGCAGCTGCGGCACTGAACGTGGTACTCGGCCGCGCCCGGGTCATTGAGATACTCGTATTGAGCGGGCGTCCGCTTGTCCAGAACGAACCGCCGCACAACGCCTTCCCGGGTGAGCGTTTCAAGCGTCCGATAGACCGTTGTGCGGCCGACAGCCGCGCCGCCCTGTCGAATCGCCTCCACCACCTCTTCGGCGCCCATGTATTTGCCGGCATTCGCCTGCAGTGCAGTGAGGACTGCTGCACGCTGACGCGTCGAATATCGAACGGGCATAGTCAGAATCTCCTGCTCTCTTCCGTCTCCTTCAAGAAGCTTTAATGATACGCGCGCCCGGAGCACTCTCATCACCGCAGAACCGGAATGACGCGCATCAGGAGCGTTGCGAGCGCGAGCACCGCAACAGAAACCAGTGCCGTAAGACCGCCCGGCGCCGCATTGACGACTGCTGAAAGCACGAGGCCCGCCGCCGCATCAAAGAGGCTGATTCCGATGGCGCTCCAGAAGGTCGCGCGAAAGCCGACCTTGAGCTGGAGCGCCGTGGCTACCGGAATCGCGATCATCGAAGAGAGCACCAGCACGCCGGCGATGGGGATGGCGGCGGCAACGGCGGCTGCCGTGAGAAATGCAAATGCATACCGGTGAAAGACGACATGGATGCCGGCAATCCTCGCCGAATCCTCATCAAAGGAAATGGTGATGAGTTCGTTGATGGAGAGCGAAAGATAAAGGAGCGCAAGCGCCGTAATGCTCCCGATCATGAGGATGTCGTCGTCGGTGACGGTGAGAACGCTCCCGAAGAGATAGTTTTCCGCTCTCCCCTGAACGGCTCCCGAAGTAATGAGCGTCACCGCCGTGCCGACGGCGAGCGCAAGCACGACCGTGAGAATCAGGTCCGTGCGCTCGCGAAAGAGATTTCTCATGGCTTCAATCAGCACGCCGCAGAGCGCGGTGAAGAGAAAGGCGCCCGCAAGCGGATTGGCGCCGAAAACGAGCGCGGCGGCAACGCCCGCGAGCGAGGAATGGGCGAGCGTGTCGCCGATCATCGATGTGCGCCTCAGAACAAAGAAAATCCCGATCACGGAACAGAGCACGGCCATGCAGAGAATGGCCGCCGCAGCGCGCTGCATGAATCCGAATTGAAAAAGTTCAAGCATGATCAGCCTTCATTGCGATCCGGTTCCAGTTCCTTTCTTCTCTTCCTCCTGATAGGCAGCCGGCGAACAGATGTGCGCGCGGCCGTCTCTGAGGTGAATGAGCTCCGTGCTCGAGGCGACGGCCTCAGCGAGGTTGTGCTCCACCGCGACGATCGTGATTCCCCTCTGCCGGTTCAGGCCTTTCAGCAGTGCATAAAGCTCCCTCTGACTCCGGAGATCCATTCCGGTCGAAGGCTCATCAAGAATGAGAAGGCGGTTCTCGCCCAGCAGCGCTCTTGCCAGCAGCACGCGCTGGCGCTCGCCTCCCGAAAGACTCGGGAAAAGGGAGCGCTTCATTCCAGCCATGCCGACAGCTTCGAGCACGTCCTCTACGGCTTCGTCCCGATCGCTCCCGGGCATTCCTTTTGCTGAGGCAAATGAGAAAAGGAGCTCCTCCACCGTGATGGGGAACCCGGCCATGGAGGTCGGATCCGTCTGCGGCACATAACCGATCGCCTTCGTCGCCACCCTGATCCAGCCGGAAGATGGGGACAAAAAACCGAGAACTAGGCGCATGAGCGTTGTTTTTCCCGCGCCGTTCATGCCGATGATGGAGGCGTAGCTGCCCTCCTCGATATTGAAGGAAAGATCCCTCAGCAGGTAGGGCGCGCCTCCGGTGTACGAAAAATAGAGATGCGAAATGGAAATCATCCCGGACATTTCAGACGCTTCCTCCGTCCCCTTGAAGAGAACCCGATGGGAGGCGTAGTATACGCGTCGCCGAACAAATTGGGAATGGGTTCCAATTTCATTTTAAGGAGCTGAAAATGCAGAGGAGAAAATTCGTGGAACTGGGTGCAGCCTGTGCGCTCGCGCTGACTGCAGCGCTTCCGGCACGTGCAGAAGAAGAACGGCCGATGCTGGTTGCGGCGAGCTTTGACGCCATGGCCGAACTCGTGAAGGCCGTGGGCGGCAGTCTTGTCCGGGTGGAGACCCTCATTCCGCCGGGAGCGGAGCCGCACGACTTCACGCCGACCGTGAAGACGACTCAGCTTCTCAGAGCGGCGAGCGTCCTCGTTGTGAACGGCTTCGGAATGGAGCCCTGGGCGAAGAAAATCGCAGCCGCCGCTGAAAATCCGCGCCTGATGCTCGTTACCGCCTCTGAGGGAGCGGTGCCCGTCAAAAATTCAGATCCCGATGAAATTGCCGAACACGGCGCGGATGACCCGCACCTCTGGCTCTCCCTCTCGGGCGCAGAGATCGAAGCGAGGAACATTGCCGAAGCGCTCGCGAAGGCGGACCCGAAGAATGCCGAAGCGTACCGAATGCAGTTCACGCTATTTAAGGGAAAGCTTCACGTTCTTAAAACTCAGTTTTCGGCGCGCTTCAGGAATGTCAAACGGCGCTTCTTCGTCACCGGCCACGCCGCTTTTGCTTATCTCTGCCGGGACTTCAATCTTAAGCAGAAGAGCGTGGAAGGCGTTTTCGCAGAGGGAGAACCCACGCCGAAGCGGCTCGCAGAGCTTGCAATCGAGCTGAAGGAAGCCGGCGTCAGAACGGTTTTCGCCGAAAAACTCCTGAGTTCCGCAGTTTCGAGAACGCTCGCCCAAGAGGCGGGCGCCCGCGTGAAAACGATCTATACCATGGAATCCGCCGAAGACGGAAAAAACTACCTGGAGCGCATGAGAAGCAATCTCGAAAAAATCGAATCCGCGCTCGATGAATGAATTGCGGGATCGTTAATGTATTACCCGGCTTCCTTTCCGCTAAGCAATAAGTCCTATTGACAGTCAACGCACGAAGGTAGAGAATAACCCTAACTCGCCGGATGCTTCACTGCGCCGGCAATGCTTGGTCAACTTTTCGGGAAGGAAACGTCATGATGGTCTCTGCGTTCGCAACGATGTGCGTCATGTGTCTGATGTGCACCATGTGCCTCCAGAGCCGCCGCGACGCCTGCCCGGTCTCCCTGCGCATTCCCCTCGGCATGAGGGCCTGAAGCCGCGCACCCGAGAGATCAGAAAGTTTTTTTTGAAAGGCGTCCCCGCAAAGGACGCCTTTTTTTTGTTCCTTACCCAACCGCAAGCACGCAAAGGCCGCTCAATGACCTCCTTCCGTTGTCTCCGTTCGCGCATTTCGACTTCCTGTCGAATCATGCCTCCAGCCTCAATGCTTCCAGCGCCGGCAGCTTCCTCATCTTCCAACGCGGGGATGATGTCTCCCTGCTCCTGATCGGATTGGCGCTCGCCATCTAAACGCATTGAGGCCGAAGCGAAGAATCAATTCTTCCTGCGGCCTTTTTTGCACCCTGAAAAAACGTACCTCTTTCACAAAATACCTAAGGATTTCAAATGAAATACGCAACACTTGCCGTCCACGGCGGTTTTAAGGATGAGTCCCACCAGGCGGTCACGTATCCGCTCTATCTCTCCTCGACCTTCATCCAGCCCGATTCCGAACACTTTCAGGCCTACGGCTACTCGAGAAGCGCCAACCCGACCCGCGCTTCCGTCGAGAAGCTCGTCGCGGACCTCGAGGGCGCGAAGCACGCCTTTGCGACGAGTTCCGGCATGGCCGCCAATGCCCTCGTCTTCGAGCTCCTTGAACAAGGCGACCGCGTTCTCATTTCGAGCGACGTCTACGGCGGCACGTGGCTCTTTACGACTCAGCTCTTTGCAAAGCGCGGAATCGAGTTCGAGGTGGTGGACGACTTCAACACCTACGACTTCTCGAAAGCGCCGGCCAATACGCGCCTTGCCTTCATCGAAAGTCCTACGAACCCACTCCTCACCGTTACCGACATCCGCAGGGTTGCCGCCGCCGCAAAAGCCCGCGGGATTCTCACCGTCGTCGACAACACCTTCCTCACTTCCTACCTTCAGAAGCCGCTCGACCTCGGCGCCGACATCGTCGTCTACTCGGCCACCAAGTACTACGCCGGCCATTCGGACCTCCTCGCGGGCTTCGTGGTTCTCAACGACGACACGATCTATGAGCGCCTGAGGATCTACAGCAAAGCCCTCGGCGGCATTCTTGACCCGCTCGACAGCTTCCTTGTTGCCCGAGGGATCCGCACGCTTCCCCTTCGCATGGATCAGCACAACCGTAATGCTGAGCGCGTGGCGGAATTCCTCTCGTCGCACCCGGGCGCAGAAAAGGTTTTCTATCCAGGCCTCAAAGATCATCCGGGCCATGACATACAGGCGAAGCAGGCGAGAGGCAGCGGAGGCGTTCTTTCCTTCCGCTTCAATGAGTCCCAATACGACCTCGACCGGTTCGTGACGTCGCTTCGAATCTTCGCCTTTGCGGTGAGCTTAGGGGGCGTCGAATCCCTCATCTGCCGCCCGGCCACGATGACGCACGAATCCTATTCGCCCGAGCTCCAGCAGAAGCTCGGCATCACCCGGAACCTTCTGCGTGTCGCCGTCGGCATAGAAGACCCTGAGGACCTCATTAAGGACCTTGAAGACGCCTTCGCGGCAGCGAAGCGCTGATTCGAATCCATCCGCTTTTCCGAAGGCCCGGGCATTCCATTCCTTTCTATTGACGCACCCGCCCGGGCTTCCGGTTCCCTCTTCACAAGGACATCCATCATGACCATCTTTTCCTCCATTCGCCGCACGTTCCTTTCCGCCGCCCTCTTCACAACCACCTTCGCCGTGCTCGGCCTTCCGCTTGCGCCTGCCCATGCCGCTGACGGGGATCTTCTCCAGAAAATCAAGGCCGCGGGCGAAATCCGCATCGGCACCGAAGGCACCTACCCGCCCTACACCTACCATGACGCCAAAGGAACGCTCACGGGCTTTGACGTTGAGATCGCAGAAGCCATAGCAAAGAAGCTCGGCGTCAGGCCGCGTTTCGTCGAAACCTCCTGGGATTCGATGATTGCCGGAATCGACGCGAACCGCTTCGACATCATCGTGAACCAGGTCGCCGCCACCCCTGAACGCAAGGAAAAATACGACTTTTCCAAACCTTATCTCTACGTCACGGGCGCCGTCATCGTGAAGAAGGGAAATAAGGAAATCCGTAGCCTCAGGGACCTGAGAGGCAAGCGCGCCGCGCAGACCGTCACCTCCGACTGGGCGAATCAGGCCCGCAGAGCGGGCGCTGAAATCTTGAGCGTTCAGGATTTTTCGCAGTCCGTCCAGCTCGTCGCCTCGGGACGCGCTGATGCAACGATTAATTCGGAAGTGTCGACGCTCGACTTTCTGAGCCAGAAGCCTGATGCGCCGATTGAGATCGTCGAGCGCACGCGTTCAGGAAACGGCATTGCCATTCCCTTCCGCAAGGGCAATCCCGAATTCAAGGCCGCACTCGACAAGGCGCTCGAAGAGCTCAAGGCCGACGGCACGCTCTCAAGGATCTCCCTCAAATACCTCCGCACCGACGTAACGAAGGATTGATGCCTCCGGCTTCAGTCTCAGACTGAGCCCGCTTCACCGGGAGGAGCGAATCCTCCCGGGAGAACGCTTTTTCTTGCTCCGACTCCATTCAATCCGGCCAGGATGCCGGGAAATCCGCCATGAACGACCGCATCATCGGAATCCTTGAGGATTCATTCACGCAACTCATCATTCCCGGCATTACTGCGACCATACCGCTCACGCTCATCTCCTTCGCCTTCGGTCTGGCGATCGCGCTTTTCCTTGCGATCGTGCGGACGAAGGATGTGCCCGTGCTCGCGACCTTTGCGCGCCTCTACGTCTGGATCTTTCGCGGCACGCCGCTTCTCGTGCAGCTTTTCGTCATCTTCTACGGGCTCCCGAGCATCGGCATTACGCTCGAAGCCTTTCCTTCGGCGATCATTGCCTTTTCGCTCAACGTAGGCGCCTACGCTTCGGAAGCAATTCGCGGCGCCATCGCGGCAGTCCCAAAAGGACAGTTTGACGCCGGCGCCTCCATGGGCATGAATTACCTCCAGATCATGCGGTTCATCATCCTCCCGCAGGCGATCCGGATCGCCTATCCGCCGCTTTTCAACGAATTCATTTCGCTCGTGAAGAGCACGTCGCTCGCTTCCTCCATCACGGTTTTCGAAATGTTCATGAGCGCGCAGCGGATCGCCGCGCGCACCTATGAGCCCTTCTGGCTCTACCTGGAAGCGGCGGCGATCTACCTTCTCTTTTCCACTGTGCTGACGCGCCTTCAGGCGATCGGCGAAAAGCGCCTCAGCAGGTACGGCTATTGATCTCTGCAGAGGCATTTCCTCTGCCTCAGCAGGGATTATCTGCACCTTCATTTTCAACGAATGCCGCCTGCTCCGCCATTCTTCGCAGGGTCCAATAGAGAGCTTGTTCCCGGCAGTTCACAGCCTGAGAATCGATGCAGCATTCATCGTCATTGCCTGGCGTGCCGGGCTTATCAGGGCCGAAAAGAGAAGGCGGCTGAAAATGAACCAGTATGTTGTTGATGCCTTTACCGACCAGGTTTTCCATGGCAATCCCGCTGCCGTCTGCGTTCTGGAGAAGCGGCTTCCGGACGAGCTGATGCTCAGCATCAGCCAGAGAAAACAATCTGTCTGAGACTGCGTTTACAGTCAAAGCCGGAGAAAAATACGCCCTGCGCTGGTTTACTCCTGGCGGAGAGATCGACCTTTGCAGACACGCCGCCCTGGGTACCACTGATGTGCTCTTCAACTTTTACGAGCAGGACAGGAAGCGCATCACCTTCTCCACCATGAGCGGAGATCTGACGGTTGTCCGCAGGGAAGATTTCTACGAAATGAACTTCCCCGCCTACGACCTGAAGCCCGTTCCGGTGACGAAGGAAATGGTCGGGGCTATCGGCGCCGCTCCCAGGGCCGCGTTCATGGGACGGGATCTGCTCTGTGTTTTTGAAGCCCCTTCCGTTGTAGAAAACCTCGCGCCTGATCTTGAAAGGCTCAAAGCGCTCGACAGTCTTCTTCTCCATGCAACGGCGCCGGGGAAAGATTCACAGATCGACTGCGTATCCCGATCCTTTGCGCCGAAGCTCGGCGTCCCGGAAGATCCGGTGTGCGGCTCCGGCCACTGCCACATCATTCCGTACTGGGCCAAGGAGCTCGGGAAGAACGCCCTGACGGCGCATCAGGCCTCTCCCAGAGGCGGAACGCTCTACTGCCGCATGGAGGGCAATCGCGTTCTTTTAGCGGGGAATGCCGCTCTCTATTCCTGCAGGGAGATGGTTGTTGACCCGCCCTCAATTGCTTGACAATTATTTGATTTTTATAAATAAAATTTGACAAACGGATATACTCTTATTGCGACTACCCTCGTCCCTGTGATGGAGGGCCACCGAAGTGGCTGGAATCAGACCAGTTTCGCCGTGGCTAGGTGAAGGCGATTCCTCCGTTTCCCGAAGCCGGCGGTCATTCAATGATCGCCGGCTTCTTTTGCGATTGCCTCAGCGGTCGGCAATTACGAATGACGAAGCCGCCTTCAGACGTCTGCCGGACAGCTGCTCTGCAATTCCGTTCAACTTCAGCAAAAGCAGCTTCAAAAGCATGCTTCAAGACGCAGTCATCTCATTATTTGACAATTAGATGATTTCTCAGGAATAATATTTTTCAAACGGATATATTCCCGTTGCGGCTGCCGTCGGCTTCGGCTTGGCGGCCGGTCAAAGTGGCGGGACCAGACCAGGATCACCGAGGTCAGCTGAAGGTGATCCTTCCGTTGCTTGTTGATCGAACGAAAGCCGGTTGTCGCACAGTGATTGCCGGCTTTTTTCGTGTGGTTGACGACGAGGATTTCGGACCTCATTCACCTCTGCTTCAACCGCTCCCGGAATACAAAAAAGCCCCTCCTGCAAATATAGAAAGGGCTTCTTTGAATTGCTGCTTATGGCCCGACGTATGAGCCTGCGCGTCAATTTTACCTGGAATTGCCTGCGGCACAGCGTCGCCTGGCGGAAGGAGTGGGATTCGAACCCACGGAAGTTATTAGCTTCGCCGGTTTTCAAGACCGGTGCATTCAACCACTCTGCCATCCTTCCGGGATGCATAGGAGCAAGAAGTTTTCGGATTCTATATGAGAGACGTTCCTCCCGCAAGGAGGGAATCGCGGAGAGGCCCGGATCCCGCCGCCGGAAGAGAGCAAAAGAGGAGCGCGGGGCTCCTTCTTCTGCTTGATCAATCTCCGTGCCGAAGGCGTTGTTAGTCTTTTGCCTTCCCGAGCTTCTGCGAGGAGCCTTCGTCGCGAAGTTCGAGCGCATCCTCAATATCCTTGGGGTCGGCAGCGGTCTGCGGTTCAGCAACGACGTCGAAGAACCCGTAGCCGCGCATGCGTTCGGCACGGCGCTCAAGGAGATCGTCGATCGGAAGCTTCATGAGGGCGCGAAGTTCATCGATGAGGGCCTGCTTCAGGTTCATCGCCATCAGCTTGGGATCGCGGTGCGCGCCGCCGAGAGGCTCGGAAATGACGCGGTCGACGAGACCGAGCTTCGAGAGCCTGTCAGCCGTCAGCCCGAGGGCTTCCGCCGCGCGCGGCGCCTGCGCCGCGTCCTTCCAGAGAATGGAGGCGCAGCCTTCGGGAGAAATCACCGAGTAGGTCGAATACTGCAGCATCATCACGATGTCTGCGACGGCAATCGCAAGCGCGCCGCCCGATCCGCCCTCGCCGATCACGCAGGAAATGATGGGCACCCGAAGCCCCGCCATTTCAAAGATGTTGCGCCCGATGGCCTCGGACTGGCCGCGCTCCTCGGCGTCGATGCCGGGATAAGCACCCGGCGTATCAACGAAGGTGACGACTGGAAGGTCAAACTTCTCGGCAAGCTCCATGAGCCTCAGGGCCTTTCTGTACCCCTCGGGCTTGGCCATGCCGAAATTGCGCTGAGTGCGCGCCTTAAGCGTTCTTCCCTTCTGGTGGCCGATCACGACGACATTCATGTCGGCAAGACGCGCGAGGCCGCCCACGATGGCCTGGTCGTCCGCAAACGCGCGGTCGCCGTGAAGCTCATGGAAATCGGTAAAGATTTCATCGATGTAGTCGAGCGTATAGGGGCGAGCCGGGTGGCGGGCGACGAGCGAGCACTGCCAGGGCGTGAGGGACGCATAGATCTTCTTGACGAGCTCATTTTCCTTCGCTTCGAGGGAAGCGATTTCGCTCTCAACCGATACGCCGCTCTTCGACTCCGTTTCGGTGAGCTCGCGCAGTTCATCAATCTTCTTCTCGAGCACCTCAATGTCGTGCTCGAATTCAAGGAATACTTTCTTGGCCATCTTCTTGCGTGTAGAGCCGCTCCATGGAGCGCTGCTGATGTTGGGTCAGTCGCTCTGCGGCTTTTCCTCCTGAAAGGGAAAAGCCGCAGAGGATTCGGATGATTCGATTTCAGATCTCGTATCAGATCCTGCGCCACGTCGTGCCGCCGGGACCGTCCTGAAGCTCCACGCCTTCGGCGAGAAGGCTCTTTCTGATTTCGTCGGCGCGCGCGAAGTTCTTTGCCTTCTTCGCGGCGGCGCGCTCGGCAATCAGGGCCGCGATCCGGGCTTCATCGCCCGCATCCTGAACGCCGCCCTGGAGGAACTTCTCCGGATCGTTCGTGAGGATGTTGAGAATATGGCCGAGCCCGAGGAGCTGGCGCACGAGCTCTTCGGAACCCGTACGGTTGATTTCCGTCGCGAGCTCAAAGAGCACCGCCGCCGCCTGCGCCGTATTGAAGTCGTCGTCCATCGCCTCGCGGAAGCGCGCCGCATAGGGCTCATTCCAGTCGATCGGCTGCCCGTCGCCCTTTCTGCCCTTGAGGGCCGTGTAAAGGCGAACCAGCCCCTTATGGGCTTCCTCGATAAGGCCCGAGGAGAAGGTGATGGGGCTTCTGTACTGGCTTCTCAGGAGGAAGAAGCGGAGCACTTCGGCGCCGAACCCGTCGCCGTAGGCATCGTTGGTTTCCTTGAGCGCATCGCGGATGGTCCAGAAGTTGCCGAGCGACTTGCTCATCTTCTCTTCCGTGCCGTCGGCCGCGCGAACGCGGAGCGGCCCCGAATGCATCCAGTAGTTGGCGAAGGTTTTGCCCGTAGCCGCCTCGCTCTGGGCGATTTCATTTTCATGGTGCGGGAAGATGAGATCCGGGCCGCCGCCATGAATGTCAATGGTTTCGCCAAGAAGATTCATCGCCATCGCCGAGCATTCGATGTGCCAGCCCGGACGGCCGCAACCCCACTTTGAGGTCCACTGCGGCTCGCCCGGCTTCGCGCTCTTCCAGAGGACGAAGTCGAGGGGATCGCGCTTGCCTTCAGCGACCTGCACGCGGGCGCCCGACTGAAGGTCGTCGATCGACTTCCCCGAGAGATGCCCGTAGTTCTTAAAGCCCCTCACGGAATAGTCGACGTCGCCGTCGGCCGCGTGATAGGCGTAGCCCTTTTCCTCAAGCTTTTCGATGAGGCCGAGCATCTGCGGAATGTATTCGGTCGCGCGGGGCTCGAACGTGGGCGTGAGGCACCCGAGCGCAATCATGTCTTCCTGCATGGCCTTCGCGAATTCGGCCGTGAGGGCGTCGGTCGTGATGCCGCGCTCCGCCGCGCGGCGGATGATTTTGTCGTCCACGTCGGTGATGTTGCGCACGAAGGTCACCTGGTAGCCCGAGGCCTCAAGCCAGCGGCGAACGACGTCGAAGGCCACGAACGTGCGGCCGTGGCCGATGTGGCAGTAGTCGTAGACGGTGACGCCGCAGACGTACATGCGCACGCGGCCGGGTTCGATCGATTTGAAGGGGCGCTGTTCGCGCGAATAGGTCGAATAAATCGAAAGCATGGAATTCCTGAGATATCTGTCCTTCTGAAGCGCTTCCGCATAACCCTTGTAGCAGCGCATGCGCAGGTAGCAGCACGAGCCGTTCTCGCTGATCCAGCGCAGGTGCCGCAGGGACGGGAGAAAAGATTCCCGATACAAAGTTCTGAGCTTCTGAATCATGTGCGGCGGCTACAATTACGGGCTGAAGCGCCCACGGCCGAAAGGCCTCAAGGGCTTTGCTCAATTTTCGGATTCGCTCGCCCCGGAGGGCGCGCGGACGAAAGATCATGAGAGTATAGCCGCCCGGCAGGCCTTGACAGCCTTCGAAAGCGACTTCTCCCATGCCGGAAGCATGGATCAGCCGTTAGCCTGATGGCTTAACGCTCTTCGCTATGCGTCGCCGGCTTTCCTCGACAGACACCTGACCCGATGAGTAGTTTCATGCGCGCCCAAAAGATGCTCCTTTCCACCTGCGCTGCCCTTGCGCTCGGTCTTTCCTTCCTGAGCGCCCCCGCTCTGGCAGCTTCGGAAATGGAGGAGCTTGCGGCAACCCTGCACCCGGGAGATTTTTCGCCCCGCGTCGAGCAGCTTCTCACGAACGGACATCCCGCGCAGGCGCTTGAGCTTGCCGACATCGGCATCAAGCGCAACCCCCGGAACGCCCAGCTTCAGTTCCTGCGCACCGTGAGCCTTGAGTCGCTCGGGCGCACCGAGGACGCCGCGAAGGGCCTCAAATCCCTCATCGCCGCCTACCCGGAAATCCCCGAACCCTACAACAACCTCGCCGTCATCGAGGCGGGCTTCGGAAACCTCGAGGAAGCGCAGGGGCTTCTCAAGAAGGCGCTCGTCATCAATCCGAAGTTTTCGCTCGCTCAGAAAAATCTCGGCGACGTCTACCTCGCGCTCGCGCTCGAATGCTATGAGGCTGCCGCGCCCGCACTCGAATCGAATGCTGATCTTCAGTCGAGACTGAGAACATTGAAGCGCATCAGCGGCCGCTGATGCCGTGCTCAGACTCAGTTCCCGGCACTTTCCTTTTCTTTTAAGAGACCAATCGGACAACCATGCAGTACCGCTCCCGTCTTCTTCTTCCGCTTCTTCCTGCCACCTCCTTCCTCGCCGCGCCCCTCGCGCGCGCCGCTGCGCAGGAACCCCGCGTTGAAATTGAAACCTCTCTCGGCAAGATCGTCGTGCGCCTCGCGCCCGACCGCGCCCCGCAGACGGTGAAAAACTTCCTCCGCTACGTGAACGAAGGCTTCTACAACGGCACGATCTTCCACCGCGTCATTCCGGGCTTCATGGTCCAGGGGGGCGGCTTCGACGAAACGCTTCGCGAAAAGCCCACGCACGAACCCATTCCGCTCGAAGCGCGGGGCGGCCTCAGCAACGACCGCTACACGATCGCCATGGCCCGCACGAGCTACCCGCATTCGGCGACGTCGCAGTTCTACATCAACGTTGCCGACAACGACTTCCTCAATGCCGATCAGGCTCAGGACGGCAACGGCTACTGCGTATTCGGCACGGTGATTTCCGGTACCGACGTGGTCGACAAGATCGCCGCCGTTCCGACGGGCAGCCGCCGCGGCATGGGCGACGTCCCGGTGACGACCGTGAAGATTCTTTCGGCGAAGGTTCTTCCCTGATCATCGGACACTGTCCTCAAGCTCGCCGGGGGCGAGCGCAGAAGCGCCTCGCCCCTTATGCGACAATAACGATTCCCCTTCCGGAAGATCCCCGGGGATGCATCCGAAAGGTTTTTACGCTGCCTGACGACTGAAGTCTGCCTTCTCCTCAGAAGGGGCTCCTGGCAGCGCGCATTTACTTTTGACCACTTTTATTCTCAAATGATTCGCTTCACTACCAATCTCGGCGTCATCGACATTGAACTTGATCCTGAACACGCTCCGATCACCTGCGAAAACTTCGAAAACTACGTGAAGTCGGGCTTCTACAACGGCACGATCTTCCACCGCGTGATCAAGGGCTTCATGATCCAGGGCGGCGGCTTTGAACCGGGCATGCAGCAGAAGCCCACCAACGATCCGATCAAGAACGAAGCCGACAACGGCCTGAAGAACGACAAGTACACGATCGCGATGGCCCGCACGAATGATCCGCATTCGGCCACCGCTCAGTTCTTCATCAACGTTGCCGACAACGACTTCCTCAACCACACCGCCCCCACGGGCAACGGCTGGGGCTATGCCGTCTTCGGCAAGGTCGTGGCCGGCCGGGACGTGGTCGATCAGATCGCGCGCGTGCGCACGGGCACCCGCGGCTGGTTCGGCGACGTGCCGGTTGAGGACGTCGTCATCGAAAAGGCCGAGGAGATCTGAGTCTGATGACTGAGAGCCGCCCGGAACCGAGCGACGGCATGGTGGGGAAGAAAGCGCCTTCGAAGGGGAAAATTCCCTTCGGCATGAGGCTCTTTCTCCTCATCAATTCCACCCTGCGTTTTTTCAGCAGAAGCAAAATGGACCTTTCACAGTTTCCGCCTCCTGCGCTCGCCGGGCGAACCGAGGTCGAGCCGCTTACCAATCCGGTAATCATTTCGGACCTGCATCTCTCGCCCACGAAGCCGAAGACCATCATGGCGTTCGTTCGCTTCATGAAGTCCGTGGCGCCGCGCTATCCGGAACTCGTGATCCTCGGCGACCTTTTCGACTTCTGGCTCGGCGACGATGCGCACCCGGAAGCGAAGCCCGTCATGGCGCTCTTGAAGCTCCATGCCGCAACCGGCCGGCGCGTGCTCGTCATGCCCGGAAACCGCGACTTTGTGCTCGGCGAAGGCTTCGCGCAGGCGATCGGCGCAGAACTCCTTCGCGACCCCGTCGTGGTCGAAATCAAGGGCCGCAAAGTGCTTCTCGCGCACGGCGACGAATGGTGCCTGAGGGATACGGGATACCAGAATTTCCGCAAACTCACGCACGATCCGGTGTGGCAGGCGATGATGCTCAAGAAATCCGTCGCCGAACGCATTGAAGTCGCGAAAGAAGCGCGCTCGCAGTCGGAAACCGACAAGGCGCAGAAATCCATGGACGTGATGGACGTGGTTGAAGGCGCCGTGGCCGAAGCCGCGAAGTCTGCCGGTGTGGATCTCGTCATTCACGGACACACGCACCGTCCGGCCGCCCACGTCTTCGACAACTACGAACGCTGGGTGATTCCCGACTGGAAGCTCGACGGCGTCGAGGGCGCGGGCAAGAGCGGCTGCATCACGTTCCTCGATAACGGCAGGCCCCAAATCCAGATGTTCTGAGCTCCTGATCCGATTTGCCGCCCAAAGAAAAATGCCCGGGATGAGGAAAACTTCCCAGGCATTTTTATTTGCGGCGAGTGTGACTTTTCAGAAGACCTCGCCCCGGCAGGATCGTCAGATCAGCACTTCAAAGCACTCAAGCTCCGGACGCTCGACGTACATTTCACGGTTCTTCGGCCCCGTGGAATGGGACTTCTTGAAGTGTTCCGACTTCGTCCAGTTGAGGAAGTCCTCCTTCGACTGCCAGCGCGCAAAGGAAGAAAAGAGGACGTAGCCGTCCTTCTTCGCATCAAGCCTGAAGAAGCGGAATTCCAGCAGACCCGGCATGGATTTCGCACTGACATCCGCTCCCTGCCAGACCTTGAGGTACGCGTCGGCGAACTCCGGCTTGATCTTGAAGCGGTTCATCGTGATGTATTCGGATGCCATGAAAGCACTCCCAAAAAAGTTTCGATGACGCAAAGGCTACGGGAAAACGCGGACCCCAAACAGAGATCGTTACATCCATATACGCCGAAATGAATTTGTACACAATCCTCTGCAGACCATTCCCTCAGTCCGCCCCCAGGCTTTCAGTCGAAAATATTCTTTTCCCCCGATAGATCTCATCCAAGTAGCATCCCATTACAGAAGAGCTCCTGCGGCTCCTTTCGGTTCTCTACCGCACGCAGTCGCTTTCCCTTGCAGCCTCCCGACTCGACATCAGTCTCTCACCGCTAGCCGCATGCTCCAGGGCGCGCGAGAGCTCTTTGACGACAAGCTCCTCACGCGCTCGAGCCAGCTCATGCACCCAACGCCGCGGATGAGGAAGTTCATGCCGCAGATTGACCGCATGCTCGAGGACATGGCGGCTCTTGTCGGGAAGGATGCCCTCGACCCGATGAAGGCAGAGCGCACGATCGGAATCGCGGCGCTCGACTGCGCATACACGATGTTCGTGGCTCCCGCCATTCACGAGGCGAGGCGGAAATCTCCGCGCCTTCATTTCTCGACAACGCCCATCGGCATCGATACGCTTGACGAATTGAGCGCCGGCCTCGTCGACCTCATTATTAACGAAGCCATCATTTAGTTGATGCAACTCAGATAACATCATTGATTAACTTGAATTTTCATTGATCCATACGTAACTAATGGATGATTGCCTTAATATTTTCGGAACCGACTCAGAACCCGTGCAGGGGAATATTCATGTTTAGCGCCTTTTCTCGGCGCCCTATTGTCTCGTCGTGCGCGAAAACCATCCGCTCGTCGAGATCTTCAAACAGAAAGGCCGGCTTGACCGAACCGACATTGAACCCCGGCAGGTGATCTCCATCGCCACGCCTTTCTCCCGCCTCGTTCCGCGCTCGGTGCTTCACAGGTTCGACGATGCGGAGCAGCCGCACGGCATCACCATTCCCTATCATGCTGCCGCCATCCTTGAGCTCCTTGAAACGGATTTGCTCGGCGAATTCACCGAGCCTTACGCCCGGAAAAATCTCTCGCTTGTTCCCGGCCTCGCACTGCTTCCGTTCGAAGGCTTTACGACCTACCAGTGGGCGCCCACGCTCTTCTGGCATCCGAAAACGCAGCTTCGGGTCAGGCGAGTCAGCCGCTCAGCCCGAAGCTCCCTATCAATTTCCCTGGATCGAAAAGAGCCTCATGGAGAACGATTTCCATGAGGCTCTTCCTTTTCTGAGATGGTTCGATTTAGACCTCGTCGGCCTTCTTCCGCGCCGCAAGACGCAGCCGTCTCTGCATCAGCACCGTTTCCCCAAGGAAGAGCGCCACAGCCGTCCAGATGAAGAGGAAGCCGATCAGCATCTCAAGCGTAAAGGGTTCATTGAAGGCGAAAACGCCGATCAGAAACAACATCGAGGGGCTCACGTACTGAATGATGGCGGACGTCGAATACGGAATGCTCCTCACGCCCGAAGCGAAAAGGAGAAGCGGAATCGCCGTAATGGGACCGGCCGCAATGAGCAGAAGCTGCGTCGTGCCGGAAGCCTCCGCAAAGGCGAGCTCCCCGGTGCTTCCGAGGTAGCCGAGCCAGAGAAGCGCGATCGGGGTGAGGATGAGGCTTTCGAGCGTCAGCCCTTCGATGCTCCCGAGGGGCGCAATCTTGCGGATGAGCCCGTAGACCCCGAACGTGAAGGCGAGCGCAAGTCCGAGAAAAGGCGGCACGCCCTTTACCCACGAGATCCAGAGGACGCCGACGGCGGCAAGGCCCACGGCGATCTTCTGGGCAGGGCGCAGCTTTTCCCGCAGAAACACGGCCGAGAGCAGAATGGAAACGAGCGGATTGATGAAGTACCCGAGCGACGCCTCGATCGTGCGGTCCGTCACGATCGCATAGACGTAGGTGCCCCAGTTCGCGCCCACGAGGAGAGCCGAAGCCGTAAAGATGAGGAGGATCCTCGGGCTCGTCAACGCGTCCTTGAGCCACGCCGTCCGGCGCATGACGAGAATTACGAGGACGATGAAGAGAAGCGACCAGACGACGCGGTGCGCGAGGATCTCCAGGGCGCCGATATCCGCGAGAGCATGGAAGTAGAAGGGAAAGAGCCCCCAGAGAATATAGGCGGCAAAGGTGCAGAAGATCCCGTAGAACATGGTGCGGGAGCGCGGGGAAAAAATCCGCGCCTGTAGGTTTGAGCGTTGAGAGGGAAAAAGAAGCCACCGGAGCGTCCGAAAAGAGCGTTTCGGACTTCTCCGGAGACGAAGCTTCGTAGGATTTAAGGCTTTAGGCCGCGAGCGCCTTCAGGCGTTCGAGCGCAATGCCCGCAAGATAGGTCGAGGCGAGCGGAATCACCTCGTCGTTGAAGTCGAATGTCGGATGGTGGAGCGACGCCTCATGCGCGTCGTCGCGGATCCCCACGCGGATCATGGCGCCCGGGCGCTTGAAGAGGAATTCAGCAAAGTCTTCGCCGCCCATGGTCATGTCCATGGGTTCGGCCGCGTCGGCCCCGAAATGCTTCACGATGAAGTCGCGAACGTGCTCCATCGTCTCAGGCGGATTGATGAGGGCCGGAACCAGGCGGTCGTAGCGCAGTTCGCCCGTGCAGCTCTCCGAGGCGGCGATCGTCTCGACCATCACCTTCATTTCGTGCTCAATCTGGTTGCGCACGTCCTCGCTGAAGGTGCGCACCGTCCCCGAAAGCGTCACCTCGGTCGGGATGACGTTGGGGGCGTTGTAGCGCCCGCCGTTGACGGAGGAAATCGAGAGTACTGCAGGCTGAATCGGCATTACCTTGCGCGAAACGATCGTCTGAAGACCGGAAATAAGGAGGCCGACCGCAGGGATCGGGTCGATGCCGAGGTGCGGACGCGCAGCGTGAACGCCCCTGCCCTTTACGGAAATGTAGAAGAAGTCGGTCGACGCCTGAGCGGGGCCGGCGCAGAGGCCGAAGGCGCCCTTTCTGATCGTCGGCTCGTCGTGGCAGCCGTAGATTTCACGGACGCCCAACTTGTCGAGAATGCCGGACGCTTCCACGGCGCGCGCGCCCTTGCCGATTTCCTCGGCTGGCTGGAAGACGCCCACTACACGGCCCGCAAATTCATTCTTCTTTTCCTGAAGATAGCGCATCGCCCCGAGAAGCCATGTCGCATGGCCGTCATGCCCGCAGGCGTGGCAGCGGAGTTCCGTCTGGCTCTTCCAGGCATTTTCCGAGTTGTCGGGCATCGGAAGCGCGTCGATGTCGCCGCGAAGCGCCACGGCCGGCCCCGGGCGTGCGCCGTCAACGACGGCGATGAGGGCGCCGGGAACCGTCGTGTCGTCAAGCTCAGTCACGCCCCAGGAGCGGAGCTTTTCCTTGAGAAGCCCCACCGTGCGCTTCGTTTCGAAACCGAGCTCAGGATGCGCATGAATGTCGCGGCGGATCTGCGCAAGTTCATCGGCCCAGGCGCCGATTTCCGGAAAAACCTTGTCCTGGAGAACGTACTGCATCGTCAAACCTTTCCTTTGTGTTTTTTGGGTGCCCTTTGGGGAAATCCTTAAGCCCTTCAAGGGATCAGGACGGGCATCCGTTCATTCTATGAAGAAGACGGGACATCCTGCCTCAGGTGCATTGCGCATCCGTTATGCGTCAGGACGGAGCATGTCTCTCAGCCTTCATGCACCAGAAAGCGGCGCAAAGGCTAATTCAGGGCAAACATCGTGCACGGCTTTGAACGGTGGCGCACAAAGATACGGCATCCGGACTTAGAACATTTGTTTTCAATCAAATTCACCAGCGATTTGCAAGAGGTGCAGGCCCTTCACCTGAGGCCTGATCCCCACTCTCGGGGTAGGCTTGAGAACCGCGCCCGGAGGATGGCTCAGAAGAACGCTTTGCCGCATTTGGCATAGTTCCTGCTTATTCCGTTCGCATACGTGCTGACGTACCGGCGATTTTTCCCAATCCGCCGTCGCCCACCGAATATTTGTAGAAGAAAACTTTTAAGAAGATGAAAAGAGCAGACACCAAGCCCGATTCCCTGCAGGACAACCTGCCGGTGCTAGAAGTGAAGAACCTCAGAGTTCAGTTTTCTTCCGACAGCGGCACGACGACTGCCGTAGTGGATGAATCCTTCGTCATTCACAAGGGCGAAACGCTCGCGCTCGTCGGCGAATCGGGCTCAGGCAAATCCGTTACCTCGCTCTCCGTCATGCGCCTCGTTGAGCACGGCGGCGGCAAGATCGTCAACGGCTCCATCCATCTGCGCTGCCGCGACGGGCGCCTCGTGGACCTCATGAAGGCTTCGCGCTCGGAACTTCAGGCCCTGAGAGGCTCTGAAGTCGCCATGATCTTCCAGGAACCGATGACGTCCCTCAACCCGGTCTTCACCGTGGGCGCTCAGATCGCGGAAAGCCTGACGCTTCACCGCGGCATGAGCGAAGCAGAGGCCCTGAAGGAAGCCGTTCGGCTTCTTGAGCTCGTCCGCATTCCGGACGCCGAACGCGTGGCGATGCGCTATCCGCACCAGCTTTCGGGCGGCATGCGTCAGCGCGTGATGATCGCCATTGCGCTTGCCTGCAAGCCGCAGCTCCTCATTGCCGACGAACCGACCACGGCGCTCGACGTGACGGTTCAGGCTCAGATTCTTGCGCTTATTGCCGAACTCCAGAAGGAAATCGGCATGGCGGTGCTCTTCATTACGCACGACATGGGCGTGGTCGCCCAGATCGCCGACCGCGTGGCGGTGATGCGCTACGGCGAAATCGTTGAGGAAGGCAAGGCCGTCGACATTTTCGATTCGCCGAAGCACCCCTACACGCAGGCCCTCCTTTCAGCGGTCCCGCGCCTCGGGAGCCTTAAGGACGTCCCGCATCCCTGCTTCTTCCGCCTCATCGACCCGGACAACGGCCGCGTCATTGAACCGCCGTCCGACAAGCTTCCGCCCCCGGGCGACACCATTCTCGAAGTCAACGACATCGTGAAGACCTTCCCGGTGCGCACGGACTTCTGGGGCAAGCCCACCTACGTGGTGCGCGCCTGCGACCACGTGAGCTTCAAGCTTCGTCAGGGCGAAACCCTCTCGATCGTGGGCGAATCGGGCTGCGGCAAGTCGACGACGGGCCGCGCGCTCCTGAGGCTCCTCGATATTGATTCGGGCGACATCATCTACCGCGACCGCTCGCTCGTTCATATGACGCGCCGCGACCTGCAGCACGCCCGCCGCGACCTGCAGATGATCTTCCAGGATCCGTATGCGTCGCTCGACCCGCGCCAGACCGTAGGCTACTCGATCGCCGAGCCGCTCATGATCCACAACATCTGCTCGAAGTCGGAGATGTGGGACCGCGTGGCGATGCTTCTGAAGCGCGTCGGCCTCTCGCCCGACATGGCCAACCGCTATCCGCACGAATTCTCGGGCGGCCAGCGTCAGCGCATCTGCATTGCGCGCGCCCTTGCGCTTCAGCCGAAGGTGATCGTCGCCGACGAATGCGTGGCGGCGCTCGACGTTTCGATCCGCGCTCAGGTCGTGAACCTCATGATGGAGCTCCAGGAGGAAATGGGGCTCTCCTACATCTTCATTTCGCACGACATGGGCGTCGTCGAGCGCATCAGCCACCGCGTCGCCGTCATGTACCTCGGACAGATCGTCGAAATGGGTCCGCGCCAGTCGGTGCTCGGCCATCCCTATCACCCCTACACGCAGAAGCTTCTTTCGGCCGTGCCGATCGCAGACCCGAAGGAGCGCAATCTTCTGAAGCTCATCAACCTTTCGGATCTTCCGAGCCCGGTGCGCCGCGTGGGCGACGAACCGGTGGTGGATCCCCTGGTTGAGGTTGAACCCGGGCACTTCGTTGCCCGCCATCAGATCGGGCAGATGTCGGGGGCCTGATCTGAATAATGAAAAGCTCTTCGGCAAACCTCACTCTTATCTCTCAATTTTCAGGAATGGCAATCAGATGAAATTCGTCAAGGCTGCTCTGCCCCTTCTCTTTTCCGGCGCCCTCCTTGCCGCGGGCGCTGCTCAGGCCGCCCAGAAGGACGTGACCGTTGCGGTCGCCTCCACCTTCACGACGCTCGACCCCTACAACGCGAGCGACACGCTCTCGCAGGCGGTCGTGAAGTCCTTCTACGAAGGGCTCTTCTCGTTCGACAAGGACATGAAGCTCGTGAACGTGCTCGCCGAAAGCTATGAGGCGAGCCCCGACGGCCTCGTCTATACGGTGAAGCTCAGGAAGGGCGTGAAGTTCCAGAACGGCGAGGACTTCACGGCTGACGCGGTCAAGATCAACTACGAGCGCGTGATGGACAAGAAGAACAGCCTGAAGCGCTACGTTCTCTTCTCCAACATCGACCGCATCGACGTCGTTGACGCCCATACGGTGAAGTTCACGCTGAAGAAGCCCTTCTCGGCCTTCATCAATCAGCTCGCGCACCCGAGCGGCGGCATGATCTGCCCGAAGGAGCTCGAGAAGTGGGGCGCTCAGATTGCCTTCCTCCCCTGCGGCACCGGTCCCTTCGTGATGAAGGACTACAACCCGGCTGAAATCCTGAAGGTTGAGAAGAACCCCAACTACTGGCGCGCCGGCTACCCGAAGGTCGACTCGATCACCTTCAAGCCCGTCGTTGAGAATTCGACCCGCGTCGCGATGCTCCTTACGGGCGAAGCGCAGTATGCGTTCCCGCTCCCTGCCGAACAGGTGAAGCAGATCGAGAAGCGCGACAACGTCCGCGTCGACGTAACGCCCTCGATCATCACGCGCTACGTCGAAATGAACATGACGAAGAAGCCCTTCCAGGACATCCGCGTCCGCCAGGCCCTCAACTACGCGATCAACAAGAAGGCGCTCGTGAAGGTCGCCTTCAACGGCTATGCGGATCCCGCCACGGGCGTCGCGCCGATGAACGTCGACTATGCCGTGAAGCTCGGCCCCTGGCCCTATGATCCCCAGAAGGCGCGCGAACTTCTGAAGGAAGCGGGCTATCCGAACGGCTTCCGGGTGACCCTCTGGTCGGGCTACAACCACTCGACCGCGATGAAGATCATCCAGTTCCTGCAGCAGCAGCTCGCGCAGGTGGGCGTCAAGGCCGACATCCGCGCGCTTGAAGCCGGCCAGCGCACCGCGCTCGTTGAATCCGTGACGCCCGAGAAGTCCGAGCACCAGCTCTACTACATCGGCTGGTCGAGCTCCACGGGCGAAATGGACTACGCGATCCGTCCGCTTCTTGCCACGGCAAGCTTCACGCCGAACGATTCGAACGATTCCTACTATTCGAACAAGATGGTCGACGAGAAGCTCATGGAAGCGCTCGCCACCACCGACCGCGCGAAGAAGGCCGAGCTCTACGCCGACATTCAGAAGCAGATCTGGCACGACGCCCCGTGGATCTTCCTCGCTACCGAGCAGAACATTGCCGGTGCGGCGAAGAACCTGACGGGTTTCTACATCCAGCCCGATGCGAGCTTCAACTTCTCCGAGCTTGAGCTCAAGTAAAGCTTCAAAATTCACTCACAACACCCCTGCGGGACGGCAGAGCTTCCCTCAAAAAGGAAGCTTCAGCCTTCCCCCGGGGGGACAAACACCCAACTTCAATTCTCAGGCGAATGCGCCGGCGACTCCATGCTGCGATATTTCATTAAAAGACTCCTGGGCATGATCCCAACGCTCATCATCGTCGCGATCTGCGTCTTCTTCTTCATCCACCTGCTGCCGGGCGACCCGGCCCGACTCGCAGCCGGCCCGGAAGCCGACGAAGCGACGGTCGAGATGATCCGCCACAGCCTTGGCCTCGACAGGTCGCTCCCTGAGCAGTTCATTCATTTCGTCGGGGGCGTCCTGCAGGGCGACTTCGGCACCTCGATCCGCTCCCAGCGCCCGGTGATTCAGGAAATTGCCGAACGCTTCGGGCCGACGCTCTACCTCACGCTCGCGTCGATGTTCTGGTCGGTGGTCTTCGGTCTCGTGATCGGCGTCATTTCCGCCGTCTTCCGCAACAAGTGGCCTGACCGCCTCGGCATGACGCTTGCCGTCTCGGGCATTTCCTTCCCGGCCTTCGCGCTCGGCATCCTGCTGATGGAGATCTTCTCCGTCGAGCTCGGGTGGCTGCCGACCGTGGGCGCCGCTTCCTGGAAGCACTACATTCTCCCGTCGATTACGCTGGGCGCCGCGGTCGCGGCCGTCATGGCCCGATTCACGCGCGCCTCCTTCGTCGAGGTTCTTCATGACGACTACATCCGCACGGCCCGTGCGAAGGGCGTGACGGAAACCAACATCGTCGTGAAGCACGCCCTCAGGAACGCCCTCATTCCGGTGGTGACGATGATGGGCCTGCAGTTCGGCTTCCTGCTCGGCGGCTCGATCGTCGTCGAGAAGGTCTTCAACTGGCCCGGCATGGGGCGCCTTCTCGTCGACGCCGTCGACATGCGCGACTATCCGGTGATTCAGGCGAGCGTGCTCCTCTTCTCGCTCGAATTCATCGTGATCAACCTCGTGGTCGACGTCCTCTACGGATGGATCAATCCGTCGATTCGCTACAAGTAATTGATCCGCTACATAAGAGAAAAACTTAAATTCCGGAGAATCAGAAAAATGAGTACCTCTACTGCAGTGGATCCCCGCATCGCGAAGTCGAATGACGCGCTGCGCACCCCGATGGGCGAATTCTGGAGAAAGTTCAAGAAGCAGCCCGTCGCCATGGCGGCCGGCATCTTCGTGCTCCTTCTTATCGTTGTTGCCATTCTCGGGCCGGTGATCACGCCCTTTGACCCGGAGAACTACTTCGACTACGACATGCTGAATGAAGGTCCCTCGGCCGCGCACTGGTTCGGCGTCGACGCCCTCGGGCGCGACATCTTCAGCCGCATCGTCGCCGGCACGCGCATTTCGCTCGTCTGCGGCTTTACGTCCGTCTTCGCGGGCGCCGTGATCGGCACGATCCTCGGCCTCATCGCGGGCTTTTATGAAGGCTGGGCCGACCGCGTCATCATGCGAATCGCCGACGTTCTCTTCGCCTTCCCGGGCATTCTGCTTGCGATCGGCATCGTGGCGATCCTCGGCGGCGGCATGCTGAACGTCGTGGCCGCTGTCGCGATCTTCTCGATTCCGGCCTTCGCCCGCCTCGTGCGCGCGAACGTCCTTTCGCTCAAGACCCAGACCTATGTGGAAGCGGCGAAGTCCCTGGGCATCAGCGACTCGATGCTTTTGATCCGCCACATCCTCCCGGGCACGATCTCGGTGATTCTTGTCTACCTCTCGATGAGAATCGGCACCTCGATCATCACGGCGGCATCGCTCTCCTTCCTCGGCCTTGGCGCTCAGCCCCCGATGCCGGAATGGGGCGCCATGCTGAACGAAGCCCGTGCGGACCTCCTTACCGCTCCGCATGCGGCGATCTTCCCCGTGATCGCGATCTTCCTTACCGTGCTCGCCTTCAACCTCTTGGGCGACGGTCTGCGCGACGCGCTTGACCCGAAGGTGGATACGAACCGGTGATCAATTTGCCGGGAGCCTTGTCTCCTTCGGTAGTAGACTTCAATTCCGGCCGGGTTCCTGATGGGATCCGGCCGTTTTTTTGCTTCTTTTCAGAGCTTCAGCCGAAGCCGCCGGGAGTAAAGTTTTTCCATCAGTCTCCTTTGAAGGGAAACCCCAAATGCCCGAAAAGATTCTCCGCAAACTCCCTGATCCCCAGCCGATGCCGATGACGGTGACGGACGCCCTTCGCAGCCGCCGCACCATCCGCACGATTTCAGACCGCCCGCTTTCCGACGCAGAGCTCGCAAACCTCCTCTGGGCCGCAGCCGGCGCGACGACGAAGGACGGAAAGAGAACCGCACCTTCCTGCCTCAACCTCCGGAGCGTCTCGGTCTTTCTTCTCGCGAAGGACGGCGTCTGGCGCTATGACGGAGAAAAGCATGCGCTTGAGCTCGTCTCCCGGGCGGACCTGCGGGCGGCCTCAACCCTCGGACAGCACCCGTTTGTGGACAATGCGCCGGCGACCCTGGTCTTCGTAGCTGAAAACACGCCCCGCACCCAGATGGCGCAGCCTTATTTCGTCTACCTCGACGCAGGAGCCATGATGGAAAACGCAGCCGTTGCCGCTGCCTCCATGGGGCTCGCAGGCGTCCCGAGAGGCTCCGTCAACGGTCCGGAGCTCGGGCAACGCATGAGGCTTCCCGCCACCTTTGCGCCGATCTTCTGCTACACGGTCGGGCACCCGCAGTAACCCAAATCGTCTGGCGCAGAAAAACATCCTATTGGCGCCTCAGGCTATCAGAACTCCCGCGTTTTGCACTGAAAATAAACTTCAGAGTCCATTCGAACGCGGGAGTTTTCATGTCTGAAGCCGCCACCCCTGATGCCATTCTTGCCTTCATCATGGAGGCAAGGTCTGATGACGATCCGTCGAATCCGGCGCTTCAGGTGTTTGCAGAACTCACCGGGACTGCGCCCGAGGACGTTCTCGAATCGCTCGCACGCGGCGGCGAATCCGCTGCGCTCTCCGGCATCCGGCAGACGGAACCTTCGCCCGACATGTTGAGGCTCACGGGCGCCGCGAAAGCGGCGGAAAAGAGCTCCGGCAATGCGCTCATCATTCTCGATCTCCCGAAAAAGGGGAGTCATGCCTCGTCCGGATCCGAAAACGCCCGGGCGGTGAGGCTTCTGCCGCAGTTCGTGCTTGCCTTTGAGGATGCCGACAATTCCGCTAACGCCATGACGCTGCGCATTCTCGCGCACGACAAGTGGGACTCCCCCATGTGCGCGCTCTCGCTTGAGGATGCCGTGCTCCTCGAATGGCTCTCGGCGCAATCCCAAACGGATCTTCCGGAACGAAACGGCATTTTCCCCGAAATGAAGGGGCTTTATCCGATGCCGCCGGGAACGGGCGCCGTCCTTCAGGTCAGAGCGGCCCCCGGGACAGCGGATCCCGCCCGGATTGCGAAGATTTTGAGGCGCAGCGCCGCCATACTTCTGAGGCGCCTCGACATCGCCCGCGCCCGCGCGCATGAGGGCGCGGCGCTCGAAAGAGCGCTCCTTGACGGCGCATGAAGGCCTCTCGCCCTCCGGTTCGGAAGAAATGCCCTTTCCGCTTTCGTCCCTGAAAACAGCTTTCATTCTTTCATTGAATCCATCAAGAGGAGATAACCCATGAAAACCATTCAGCTTCCCGCCCCGAAGACGCTCGGCACGCTCTCCTTCGAAGAGGCGCTCAAGGCCCGCCGCACCAACCGCGAGTGCACGAACGCGGCGCTTGACGACGCCGAACTCGCGGCTCTCCTCTGGGCCTGCGCCGGCCTCACGACGGAAGACGGCCGCCGGACGACGCCTTCGACGCTCGACCTCCGTGCGGTTTCGCCCTACGTTCTGCGCGCCGACGGCGCCTGGCGCTGGAATGCCGCGACGAACACCCTCGAGCAGACCGCTGAGGAAGATGTCCGCAAGGTTTCGACCGCCTATCAGTTTGAATATGTCGAAAAGGCTCCCGTGACGATCGTTTTCGTTGCCGACCAGGAACGCGCGAAGAACGCCCGTCCGACCGGCGTCTACGTCGACGCGGGCACGATGGGGCAGTCCTGCTACCTCGCCGCCGCTGCGCTCGGTCTTGCCGGATGCGTACGCGCCTCCTTCGACCATGAGGAACTCAGGAAGGCCATGAAGCTCGGCGAAAAGCTCGAACCCATCGTGCTCTTCACCTGCGGTCGACCTGCCTGATCTGAGTAAAGGCAAGGACGCACAGGTCCTTGTCCGGCGTCCCGATGCCGGATAATGAAGGACTTGCCAACGCTTCTTCATTTCTTTTTGGACTTGAGCCCGTGCGCCGCCTTGCCGACATCCTGCTTCTTTTTCTGGAAGCCCGAAAAGGACGACCTGCGCTCCTTGCGCTCCTCGTCCTTTTTCTTTTTTCGCTTTTCTCGGCTGCCGTCCACATCACGTCGCGCCCCTTCGAGGCCGACGTGGCGTCGCTCCTTCCCGAATCCCTTGCGCCCGAACTCTCCCATCAGATTGAATCGAAGCTGCGGCAGAAGCTCTCCCGGACGGAAACCGAACGCATTGCCGCCGTCCTCACGCTCTCCTTTGAGAGCGATGCCGACGCCCGCGCAGGAAAGAGCGAGAAAACGCTCGCCGACGCCGCACGGCTCTGGGAGTCGATCGTTCTGAAGAATCCGGTGCTTCAGCGCGCGGAACCCGCCGGCACCGGCGCGATCCCGAACATTCCGGAAGCCGCCGGGAATTTCCTCACGCAGAAGGACAAGGCGGATCTTGAAAAGCTCCTCACGCTGCCGCCCGAAGCCGCCTCTCAGGCGCTCGCTGCCAAAGTCCTCCGCACGATGTCGGTCTTCAGCACGGGAGCTGCGAACTTCTCCATCGACCCCTTCGGGACGCTCGACCACTGGATTCTCGAGCGCCTCTCGGAAACCCCCTGGCGGCGAACGGAAATGGACGGCCGCACATGGCTCGAAGTCAAAAGCGCCGATCCCCGGGAGCGCTCTCTTCTTCTCTTTTTCTCCGCCGCCCCGGAGCGCGTGAGTTCCGGCAAAGCGGGACTCGCCCGGACTTTTGCTCAGGCCGATGAGGCGCTGAAGGAAAAATTCGCCACTGACGGGAATGTCCGCTTTTCTTCGGCCCGCGCTGGCGTGCCGCTCTTCACGGACGCGATAGCCTCGCGCGCAAAGGATGAGGTCGCCTGGATCGGCTCCGTCTCAACCATCGGCGTCGTTCTTTTTGCGTGGCTTCTCTTCGGGCGCATTTCCACGCTTCTTCTGATGGCGGCAACCGTCGGCGGAGGATTCCTGATGTCGCTGGGCCTGAGCTTCGCGGTATTCGGAAAGCTCTCCCTCATTACCTTTGTTTTCGGGGCCACGCTGATCGGCGTCTCGATCGACTATTCCTCGCACTGGATGACGATGAAGCGCCCGGGCGAATCAGCCTTTGACCGTCGTCACCGGCTCATCGTGCCGCTTCTTTCCGCTGCGCTCTCGTCAGCTGCCGCTTATCTTGTTCTCGCCTTCACGCCGCTTCCCGGCCTCACGCAGATGGCCGTGCTTGCAGCCGCAGGCCTCATCGGCGCGCTCCTCATCGTGCTGATTCTTCTCCCCTTTGCCGAACGCTTTGCGCCCGCTAAGGACACGCGCCTCATGGAGCGCCTCGTCATCGCGCTCCCGAAGATTCCGAGACTCTCAAAGGAAGCCCTCCGGCGGCCCGGCGTTCTTGCCGTACTCGTCTTCCTTGCCGGGATCCTCGTTTTCGGACTCTCAAAAGTGCACCTTGCCTCCGGCATCCGGGATCTACAGGGGGCGCCCAAAGTCCTCATCGCGAGCCAGCTTGAAGCGCAGAAGCGCCTTCAACTGCCTTCGCCCGCCCAGGCCTTCGTGATTGAAGGGGAGACGCTCGACGAGGCCATTGAAAGAGAGAAGCGCGTGAGGATATTGATCGCCGGAACTCCGGGTCTTGAAGCCCTTCTGCCCCAGGGGCTCTCCCTGTGGCTCCCGACCGAAGCAGAACAGAATCAGAACCGGGCGGTCGTAAGAAAGGCAGTTCAGCTCGCAAGCCCCGTTCTCGAAGAGCTTCTCGGGGCCGCCCCGAGAGGCCCGGGCGACAGAGCTATTGCACCCGGCGACATCCTGAAAACCTCTCTCGCTCCGGTCTTCGATGCGTTCATTCTCGAAGAGCCTGATGAGAACAATGGAGAGAAAGCGGTCCTCATGCTCACGCTCTCGGGCGTGACGCCGGCGCACCTTGCGGTGCTCAAAGCCCTTCAGGTCCCGGATGGCGTCCATTTCGTCGACATCACCGCCGGCATGGACGAGGGGCTTTCGCTCTACCGCGACCGCATTCTCATGCTCCTTGCGGCAGGCCTCGGGCTCCTCTTTATTGCCCTCACGCTCCGCTTCGGACGAAACGGCTGGCGGGCAGTGCTTCCGACCGCCCTCGGCATCGTCTTCTCGGCCGCCGTCCTCGGGCTCTGCGGCATTCCGCTCACGCTCTTCGCGAGCCTCGCGATGGTGCTCCTCCTCGGCCTCGGGATCGACTACGGAATCTTCATCACGGGGAACCCCTCCGACGGTCGGACCGCTGCGGCCGTCCTCTTTTCGGGCGTGACGACGATGCTGTCCTTCGGGCTCCTCACCTTTTCGGCAACGCCTGCGCTTCACGTTTTCGGACTCACGCTCTTTTTCGGGCAGCTTGCGGTGTGGGTCGCTACGCCCCTCCTGAGGCCCGCTCAAGCCTCCGGCGTGAAGAGCTGAGTCAGAGCTTTACGCCTTGACTTCGGCCAATGTCCGCTATGCTCATGCCTTCGGGGCCGCTGCTTTCAGCCCAGGCTCCGACGGCTTTTTCCCCTTCGAAAGGCTTTCCTCCAATGCAATCCCCTCTCATAGCCCGCCGCTCACTTGCCGCGCTCCTTCTCGCGCTCACCCTCTCCGGCTGCTCCGTGCTGAGAAGGGAAAGCGAGGAAGGTGAGAAGCCCGCTCAGCCGCCTCAGAAGAAGAAGCGCCCCGCGGGAGCGAAGAAGAAGCCCGCGAAGCCCGACGGAAAAACGGAAGCGCTTCCTCACGCACCGGTCGACGACGGCGCGCTCGTTCCCGTCTTCATGCCTTCCATCGCCGATGCCCCGAAGCTCACGCTCGATCAGCAGATCCGCATCCGCTTTCACGAGAAGGCGCTCCGTTCGGGGGCTCCGAAGTCAATACCGGTTCTGCGCGCCCTCGTCGTTTCCGACCCCGGGCTTCTGCGCGCCGCCTTCACAGCCATGGGAATGAATGTCTGGGCCATCACCTGGAATCAGAAAGGCGTTGAGGAATCAAGGAGCCCGCGGCTTCCGGCGGAGGTGAAGGCCGACCGCTTCATCCGCGACTTTGCCTTTGCGTTCTGGCCCGCTGAGAGCGTGAAGAAAAGCATTCCTTCCGAGCTCGACCTCATCGTCTCGCGCCGGGGCGACACCGAAGTCCGCGCGCTCATCCGCAATCAGGCCCCCATCCTGCGCGCCGTCATCACCCGCACGCAGGGCCGCACGCTCATCACGATCACGAATGCCCCCGAGGGCTACACCCTCGACATTGAAGCGGCCCGTTGATGAGCCCGGCGAAAGCCGGAAAAAGACGAGGTAAAAGCTTCCGATTGCCCGGCTGAGGCGTTTTACCTAAGCCGGACATCTTAAGCGCATTATCCGAATGGGCTTGGAGCGCGTCATCCTTTTGTGCATTGGCGCCCGCAATGCGTGCGAAACGCACCGAAAGCGCACGCCGCAGACCGGCTTCGGAAGTAAAGTTACCTTCACGCACTTCACCTCCGGTGAGGAGATTCTCTCCATCAGGTGCAGTCCGGCGGCTTTTCCGCCCCGGAAAACAACTTTTATGGGCGGCCCTTCATCCGGGCCGGAACGACCATGAAGCTTCTTTTCAGCTTTACAGCTTTTTGGAAGGGGATGCGCCAATAACGCATGCCTCGATGCTTGAAATGAAATATCTAGTGAAAGTGAGCCAGTTCGTAAACAAGACGTTTGCCCTGTGGGTGATTACGTTTGGAATACTCGGGTTCATTTTCCCTGAGATTTTCAAGCTCGTCGGCCCGTACGTTCCGGTTCTGCTCGGCGTTGTGATGTTCGGCATGGGGCTCACGCTCTCGACATCCGACTTCAGGGAAATCTTCCGCCGCCCGCGCGACGTGTTTGTCGGCGTCGTCGCCCAGTACACGGTCATGCCGCTCTCGGCCTATGCGCTCTGCCTTCTCCTTGAGCTCCCGCCTGATCTGGCTGTCGGCCTGATGCTTCTCGGCTGCGCCCCCGGCGGTACGGCATCGAACGTGGTTACGTTCCTTGCCCGCGGCGACGTGGCGCTCTCCGTGACGGTCACGTCCTGCACGACGCTTCTCGCGCCCCTGGCAACGCCCGCCCTGATGTACGTCTTTGCGAACCAGTGGCTCAACATCGACCCGATGGCGATGTTCCTCTCGATCGTTCAGATCATTCTGCTTCCGATCGCGCTCGGCCTCGTCGTTCACAAGGTCCTCGGCGACAAGCGTCTTGAAGGCGTTGTGGCAGCGCTGCCGATCGTGTCGGTTTCCGCCATCGTCGTGATTGCCGCCGCGGTTGTTGCCGCCACCCGCAACCAGCTCCTCAATGTCGGTCTCCTCGTCTTCACGGCCGTTGCTGTTCAGAATGCCCTCGGCATGCTCCTCGGCTACTGGGCGGGCCGCTTCACCGGCATGGATCTCGCCAAGTGCAAGTGCCTCTGCTTTGAGGTCGGCATGCAGAATTCCGGCCTTGCGGTAGCCCTCGCCACGGTGCACTTTGCGGCTTCCCCGATGGCTGCGCTCCCGGCAGCGCTCGGCGCCCTCTGGCACAACGTCATGGGTCCGGTCGTCGCCACGGTCTTCCAGGGCTGGCATGAGGAAGGCGAAAAGGAATCATTCTTCGACCGCATCGAGCGCGTCTCGCGTGCTGAAAAGACCGTTCCGGTTTCCGCCAAGCACTAATCCCGGCTTTTCTCTCCAGAACATCTTTCACTTCCCGCGAAGCGGTTCGCCCACGGCTCACTTCACACTCTCAATCGGGTGAGTCGCTTCAGAGAGGCTTCGAAAGGTTAGAGAAAGCATCAAAAAAGCTCCGATCCCTTTCCGGGTACGGAGCTTTTTTTCGCATTCCGCATTCGGGCGGAAGAGTGCGCTATTCGAGCCCGTCTTCCTCTTCCGCGGCAAAGAGCATGTCCTCGACCCGCTTCGGGCGCGCGATGTAGGCGCCTTCGCCGTCCGCATGATGCATCCAGTCGTGCACGCTCTGAAGCGCTGAAGCCTCGAGCCGGCAGAAGTCGCCTTCGCGCTCGTAGCCGGCTCCCGCGCGCAGTTCCGCGAGAAGGCTGTCGAGCGTCACGAGCGAAGTGCGGATGACCTGAGCAATATGGGCTTTCCGGCCGGGCACGGGAAAGCGGACAGTGCGCCGCCCGTTCTCTTCGAGGATATGGCCGTAAAAGAGCGCCCAGCAGAGAAAAAGGGCCTTGAGGCGCTCCATGGCGGGAAGGAGCGCGAGGATGGCAAAGCCCATTCTGTCCGAAAGATTGATGAGCTCGGCCTGCCCCATGACAAGGAGAAAGATGTCCTGATTGATCCAGGGCTTCAGAATGTCGTGCATGTCGCTGTGTCGGATTTCCCTCACGCGCACGTGCGAGAGCGCCTGGTAGCGGCCGATCGCCGCGCGTCCCGTCACCCAGTTGAGGTTCCCCGAGGCATTGCGCATCGGGGGCGAGAGCGCCATGGCGCCTGCGCCCGGCTGGCCGTCGAGCGACGCAAGAATCCTCCCCGTAAGTCCCTCCTCCACGTACATGAAGCTTCTCACCTGCACGCGAGGGAAAAGCCACTCGCCGGGGCCGAATTCGCGCACGACGCCCCGCGTGCTGAAGAGATTCCGGATGTAGGGATGGAGCGGCGGCGTCACCCAGGGCATCACGGGGGCGGCGGGACCGGAAACGCCCGGCCACTCGCGGCTGAAGCGCTTCGTGCGGAGCGCATCAAACCACTGAGGGGAAAAGCGGCGCATGGGGGAACTCCATCGGGAGAGAAGAGATGACCCAGAAAGGGACAAAAGCCAAGGGTTAACACTGACAGTTTACACCTAAGCATTTAGGTTTATCTCCACCGGGACGTTCTTTAACCTTTCCGCTGTGCCTAGGGATGAGACGCGAGCCTGGAGGCGCGTCAGAGCTCCTCCGAGCGCCTCCCGGCTCCTCAATCCCCTGCACGCATTTCAAAAAGGAGAAAAGAAAATGTCCGCTGATATTTCCCGCCGTAAGCTCTTCGGCGCCGCCACGGCCGCCGCCGTCGGTTCCTTCTCGTTCGTGAAGACCGTTTCCGCCGAGGAAGCGAAGAACATCACCTGGAACGAAACGAAGGAATTCGTGATCGTCGGCACGGGTTTTGCCGGCCTCGCCGCGGCGCTTGAAGCCCGCCAGCTCGGCATGCCTGCCGACCAGATCCTCGTCGTCGACAAGATGCCGGTTCCGGGCGGCAACTCCATCATCAACGGCGGCGCTGTTGCAGCTGCCGGCACCGACATGCAGGAAAAGGCCGGCATCAAGGATTCGGCCGACCTCCTCTACGCCGACATCATCAAGGCTGGCGGCGGTCTCGCTCACCCGGCCCTTGCCCGCCGCATCGCGGACGAATCGGTTGAGAACTTCTACTGGCTCCGCGACAAGATCGGCGTCAAGTTCAAGGCCGTCACCTTCCACGGCGGCCACTCCGTGCATCGTTCGCACGCCGTCGAAAACAACTCGGGCTCGGGCTTCATCAACCCGATGCTTGCGAAGCTGAAGGAAGAAGGCGTCACGCCGCGTCTTCGCTGCGTGGTCGACGAACTCATCCTCAACGACCAGCACTGCGTCCTCGGCGTCAAGGCCCGCACCGGCTACCGCTTCGGCCGCGAAAATTCCGGCAAGACCGTCTACATCCGCGCAACGAAGGGCGTCCTTCTCGCCTCGGGCGGCTTCGCTCAGAACGTTCAGATGCGCACCTCGCACGACCCGCGCCTCACGGCAGAGTTCACCTCCACGAACCATCCGGGCGCCACGGGCGAAATGATTCAGGAAGCGCAGGAAATCGGCGCCAACACGATTCAGATGGACTGGATTCAGCTCGGCCCCTGGACCTCGCCCGACGAACAGGGCTTCGGCGTTGCGCCGCTATTCGTCGAATCCTGCGTCGGCTACGGCCCGATGATCGATCCGGCCACCGGCAAGCGCTTCATCAAGGAAACCGGCAACCGCAAGGTCCGCGCCGACGCCATCGTCGCGATCGGCCACCCCTGCGTCATCTATACGTCGCTTGAGAACGCGAAGAACGTCATCATCGGCAAGAACATGACGCCTGAGATCTATGAGCGCGCGAGAAAGACTGGCGTCGTCAAGGAATACCCGACGCTCAAGGCCATGGCCGACGACCTGAAGATCCCGTACGAAGAGCTCAAGAAGACGAACGACACCTTCAACGGCTACATGACCGCCAAAAAGGATCCGGACTTCGACTGCATGTTCTTCGACGACGGCAAGCCCAACACCGACGGTCCCTTCCTCGCCGTCCGCCTCTGGCCGCGCGTCCACCACTGCATGGGCGGTCTTGAGATCAACGACAACGCTCAGGTCCTCTCGGTCCGCGGCAAGGTCATCAACGGCCTCTACGCTGCGGGCGAAGTCACAGGCGGCGTCCACGGCATGGTGCGCCTGGGCACCGTCGCCGTTGCCGACTGCATGATCTTCGGCCGCGTCGCCGCCCGCACGGCGATGAAGTTCAAGGGCTGCTGATTCTCATAGAAGCCTTTTCTCCTCCTTTCGCCGAAGCGGCGCCTGATCCTCCCGACAAAACCCGCTTCAGGCGAAAGGTTCTGACCAACCCTCGGAGACCCCACAAACATGAATCGCCTCGCCCTCATTCTCGCGAGCGCCTGCCTCATCTTCGGCACGGCCGCCTCTGCCGCCGACTTCGGCGCCGACCGCCATGTCGCCCGCGGCCTTGAATGCGCCAGCTGCCACGGCCCGGACATGAAGAATCCGGAAACGCCGGACGAAAACACGTGCCTCAAGTGCCACAACCGCGATCAGATTGCGGAAAAGACCAATTCCCGCCTCAATCCGAATCCGCATAAGGCGCCCCACAACGGCGACTGCACGCTCTGCCACCTGCAGCACGAGCCGGAGGAAAACTACTGCGCTCAGTGCCACAAGTTCGACTTCAAGATGAAGCACTAAGGGCCTCCAGGGCAGTTTGAAGCACCTCATTTCTGGAAATCCATCATGAAAAAGTCTCTTGCAGCGCTCGCCGTCGCCGGGCTCTTTGCCGGCGCCTCCATGAGCGCCTCTGCTGCCGACGCCCAGGTCTACGGCGTCCTCGATACCGGCCTTTCCTTCGTTCACGCCGACCCTGATGCCGCCGGCCGCGACGCCGCCGACACCTTCAAAATGACCACGGGCCAGGAATTCGGCTCCCGCTGGGGCATTCGCGGCAGCGAAGACCTCGGAAACGGCATGAAGGTGGGCTTCATCCTCGAATCGGGCTTTGAGTCCGATACGGGCAGCATGGAGCAGAACGGCCGCCTCTTCGGCCGTGAAGCCTCGCTCACCCTCTCGGGCGGCTTCGGCGCTCTCGCCGTCGGCCGCCTCCCGATCTTCGGGAGCGTTCTGGGCGCGAACGGCCTCTTCCGCGCCATCGACCCGCTCTTTGCGAACTACACCCAGGCCTTCGGCTCGGGCGCCGTAACGGCTTCGATGTGGACGCGCGTCGACAACGCCATCTCCTACCGCACGCCGACCTTCTCCGGCTTCACCGGCTACGCGATGTATTCCTTCAAGAACGACTCGAAGACGGATACCACGAACCGCGAAGGCATGGCGGATTCCGACCGCTACGCGTCCGCCGCGGTGCGCTTCCAGCAGGGCCCGGTTGAAGCGGTGCTCGTCGCCGACACGACGATGTACGGCAACGGCAGGACAGCCGCCCGCGCCCATGACGACGCAGGCGTCACCGTCACCCTCGGCGGCAACTATGCCTTCGACGGCGGCGTGAAGCTCCTCGCCTTCGGCCAGTATTTCGAAGACCAGGAACTCAGCTACGCACAGCGTGCGGGCGTCGTGTCCGCCGGCCTCAGCGCTCTCGGAACCCAGGCTCAGTACGGCTTCGTCACGGGCTACGGCTTCAATCTCGGCGTCCATGTTCCCTTCATGGGCGGCGTGGCGAAGGCTATGGCCGGCCACCGCGACATGCATAACGAAAAGGACGTCGACTTCAAGCGCACGATGGCTGCGGTCGGCTACGACTACAACCTCTCAAAGCGCACTGCCGTCTACGTGATGGGCGGCTGGTCGCAGGAAAAGGTTGAGGTGAATGCCTCGAAGACCGACGCCACCCCGTGGGGCTACGAACTCACGGCCGGCATGGTGCATCGCTTCTGATTGCGCTTAACCTGAATATTTCGCCCAAAAATAGACCTTGGGCGTAGGCTCATCTGCAA
>ERZ1673741.528-NODE-528-length-40797-cov-78.169285_pt1 | contig 40797 bp, 34 predicted proteins | sample MGYA00580209_ERZ1673741 | MGnify/ENA primary metagenome ERZ1673741 (study PRJEB41218, sample SAMN15661754) | gut metagenome | host: Homo sapiens | place: Canada: London | collected 2015-08-20/2019-03-30 | study: EMG produced TPA metagenomics assembly of... | reverse complement strand
CAAGAGCTTGCTGACGATATTTGTTTGCCGTTTCACGTTCCTTTTTCATTTCTGTTTTGTGTTAAATATTTCCTAAATATATTTTTCTCATCCCTTCTTCCTGTGCAATCCTTCGGGCAGTAAACAGAGTCTCAGTAGGTGTAGATACAGAATCCTGCATCTTGTACTGTGGGAAAAACCTGCTAAAATGAAGAGGACAATCGGCAAAACCATTGTCTCTGAGCCAACTGCACATATCTCTTATCATGCTCTCGTTGTCATTAACCCCTGGAATCAGCAGGTTTGTTATCTCCAGATGCACTCCTGCTTTCTTCATCGTTAAAAGCGTATCCAATACAGGCTGTAAATGACCGCCACATTGCTTCTGATACACATCTTCAGAGAATGCCTTGAGGTCGATATTGGCAGCTTCAATGAGTGAAACTATCTCCCTAAGAGGCTCCGGGTTGATGTAACCTGCAGATACCAGAATATTCCAAAGCCCTCTGGAATGAGCCTCCTTGGCGATGTCATAGATGTACTCATAATAGGTAAGAGGCTCCGTGTAGGTATAGGCAATGCCCGGCAAATGATGCTTGACAGCAATATCTACAATATCAGATGGAGACAACTCGTAGAAATCTACAGCAGACGGAAGTACCTGCGAGATGTCGTGGTTCTGACAGTTGAGACAACGGAAGTTGCAACCTGTACAGGACAGAGACAGACATCGGGTTCCGGGATGGAATTCATTCAGCGGTTTCTTCTCTACAGGATCATCTGCCAAAGCACACGGTTTACCGTAAACAACAGAGTAAAGCATTCCGTTAAAATTCCATCTGCTGCCACATTTTCCATGCTTGCCTTCCAAGATAACACAACAGTGGGGACATAATTCGCACCTTACTGTATCAGAAGCATACCCTCCTTCCCTATCAACTTTCTGATAAAAACGACATTCTTTCATACCCCAACCATTTCATGATTACACAATCATCTGAATATCGGCTACTAGAAAACAATGGCCTCATAAGTATAAAGCTCAGCTGTCTTCCAGCCATCCCAACCTATTCCAGCCTTATCCTGAGAGCAATGTCCCAGGAATTCTTCCTTGGTCCATGATACTTCATCAGCCACCTGTGGAAGGAAAGTACCCGTATGATAGCCCTTGCGTATGAAAATTCCCTGCTTGCCCAGTTCAAACTCATCTATACTTTGGATGCGTTTCATCGGTGTGAGTACTGAGATTTCGATATCAATATCATCCAGTTCCTCCATGGTCACCCCATAAAAGCGTGGATCCTCAAAGGCTGCCGCCTTTGCCATGTGCTCAACTACCTGATATAGTGGCATGTCTTCACCAAAATGTCCGATGCAACCTCTGAGTCTTCCCTTTTTGTGCAGAGAGACGAAGGCTCCACACTTTGTAAGAAGAACATCAGATAACTTGCCTGGCTCATACTTCTTACCTTCAAGAGTAGCCTTGATGGTATGATAAGCGATAGACTTGAGCATCTTTCGGTCTTCAGAAGTTAAATCAAAACCATAGTTTTCAGTAGTAAAAACAAAAGAATGATACCCTACAACCTTGTCTTTTCCGCCATATGGGCAATCACCGGAGTTGCAGTACATAACATGATGTGGCTTGATATTTGCATCATTTTCTGTCATCATCAACAACGTGGCAATAGGAGCCATGCCACATGCACTCGTTGCCAGATGGTCAATGCCAAGCTCCTGGTTGTGAAGGGTGGCGTTCACAAATGCTTCTACCTTTCCTGTCATGATGCTATCTTTGGTAAGTCCATCTACAATCTCTGCATCCTTGTATGCGGGATAGTGAGAGAAGTCGCTGCTGATAACAAAAAGATTCTTCTCATTCAGGTAGGGCTTCAGGGTATCAGCAATCTTCTTCAAGGTAGTCAATTCCTGCGTGGCAATGATGATAGGAACAATGGATGGTATCTTTTTCAAGTGATATTGCAGGAATGGCAGTTCCACCTCCAGGCAATGTTCGCTCTCATGTGCTTCTTGAGCATAAGTAATAGCATCACTCTTTTCCATAAGGTCTTTACAGAGAGCGGTATCTACAGGAACATTTCCCAGAGGAGTGGCATAGGCAGAAGCACCTATATTTACTGATGCCTTACCCAAATACACATGATGGCTAGGTCCCAGGAGAAAGATGTGCTCATATTCAGCATCCGGATTGATGGCAGCAAATGCCGATGCTGCAGTCACCCCAGAGAACACGTAGCCGGCATGAGGTACGATTACTGCCTGTACATTCTCCATTAAAGGGTTCTTGCACCTAGAGAAACAATTCTGAACATCCTGGCGGAGTTCTTTGGCATCGCCAGCATAAAAACTTCCTGCTACAGCAGGTTTGCGAATCTTAGCTTCCATCATAATACTTACTATTATTAATACGATGAATATGATTTTTCTCATAACTCAAGATGATGATTCAGATGGCAAGATGCCACCTGTTTGCAAAGATACAAAATATCAGGTAGAAAAGAGTAAAATAGGGTAAGATTTATATTAAATTTAATTTCCTCCATATCATCATAACCTTGATGTTCTATCTAGATGTCATATTTTTGACTTACAGAAACCGTAGAGTGATATTATCAAGAAACAAAAACAGACCGACGTGAAATCTAGTTCACATCGGTCTGTTTTCTTCACTACCACCTACCCCTTTTACTTTTTTACCTTTTTACTTTTTTACCTTTAAAAGTTTGATTGTCTGTGTTTTTCCCGTGATGCCTGTTACCACGGCGATTCCATTGTCACGAATCTCCACCTTCTCATATTTGGCATCAACAATCACTTTTCCTTTTAATGTCATAATGCCCCAATGTCTGGGTATCTGTTCAAAGGCGCAATAGGCACCGACAGGTAGTGCTATATGGTGGTAGAGGGGTGGCACGATAACTTTACCATCTACCTTTAAGCCCCATTTCTTTCCGGCCTGATACAATTCCACATGCCCTGCCTCTGACTTCTCATGCAAAAGAAGCAACTCACTTGCTTCCATTTCCTTCTTCTGTAACATCGCCTCTTGATAGTATTTCTTGCCAAGGCGAGGCATCACAAAATTCAAATCTTCATTTTCATTCTTTGGATTATTGCATCCTATATAAGTCTTCTTCAAACTTGAATCCACCAGGTAGTAGTCTTGGTTGCTGTCCATGACAACAATACGTTCATCATACAGGACTGCACATAACCAATACACATGTTCGTAATCATTACGCAGGAAACACACATTCCTGCTCTCTTCATTACCCATGCGCATCTTCCCTTCACTACCCTCATAATAGTACCATACTTGACAACCGGTAGCAGAAAGTCTGGATCTGTATATCATATAATACCCATAATTCAGAAAATCATATTGTGAAGGACGATAGGGCAAAGAAAATTCTTCTTGGGTTCGAGACATGAAGATGTCGTTATATTCTATAAACTCCCATCCTTTGATGTTGACAACCTGCGGAGCCCCTGCTACGTTAGTGCCGTCGTCGATGACAGCTTTAGCCAACAGGTCATAATAGCATATCGCCTTTCTGCGAGGCCGGTAGAACAGGATGTTGCCATCCAGCAGTTTCATGTCATAGTAATCGCCTGGCTCCAGTACTTGTTCTCCTTGTCGGTTCACAACCGTCATCTTTCCATCAGGCAGCTTGATGATGGCAAACTCCCCTTTGCTATCCACAAACTCACGATACTGTATCGTTTGGAGCAATTCCTCATGGCTCATCACCATCATCATTTCCGAGTCTGGATGAATCTGAATACAGTCTTGCAGCTTGCTCATCAGGAAAAACTCTCTTTCCTTGGCTGTCTCCTTTTTCTTGCCAACTTTCAGCTTTCCTTCAAACATCGCATTCCAGTTCCATACCTGCGAAGGCAACCCGAACACCCGATACAGTCCCACATTATCTATAATCACGCAGTTCTTCTTCCCCTTAGCCACTCGCAGTCCTCGTCCCACCATCTGCAGATACTTAGCAAGCGACAATGTAGGTCGAGCCAACTGTACAAACTCCACATCCGGGCAGTCAAATCCCTCCGAGAAGATGTCCACATTCACCAGCACTTGTATCGGAGCAGCATCAGCAAGGCGGTCACTACCCCCATCAGCAACCCGCAAGCAAGTAGCAGCAAGCCCATCACCAAGACCATCACCAAGACCATCACCAAGGCGGTCCCATCCCGCACAACCTGGCGAGACCTTTGATGGTCCGCCATCCTTAGAGCGTAGCGGTTCCGAGCACCGAGTAGGGCGGTTTCCTCCCTCTCCCCTGAGGGTGAGAGGGTCGGGGTGAGAGGTGGAGCCCTCTTTGGAAAGAGGGACGGGGTGATTCGAAAGATCTCTCTTAAGGGTAAGGGAGGACGGGTGGGTTTTCGAAAAATTGTCAGGGTGATTCGAAAAAGAAGTATTAGAAGCTTTGAACCTTTCAATAAGTTCTTTTCGTAAAGAACTTGGCGTTTTACTATCAATAGCAACAGCTGCTATGCCGTGTTCTCTGTAGAACTCGGCAATAGCATTAGCATGATTGATATTGATAGCATACACGATTCCCTTTCTGTCTTTACCATATTCTTCCAAACTCCGATAGAGCCTTTCGATGCTCGGCTTCTTATTCAGCAACATATCCATTTCCTTGTTCTGGTAGTCACCGTCTGCCCCTCGCTTCTGCAAGGAGTCGATGAGCCGTTGCGTCACCCCATCCGACTTGATGCTCACGAAATCGTATGTTGCCAATCTTCCCTTGCTGATAAACTCAGGAACATCCCACGACTGCACCAACACGTCAAACAGGTCAGTGAAACCCTTACCATTCAATCGGCAAGGTGTAGCCGTCAGTCCCAGGAACTTAGCCTTCGGGAATCTCTCCCACATCTCCTTATAGATCTTGGCAAGCGCATGGTGCGCCTCGTCAATCACTATCAGTCCCGGTTCTTCCTCTATCTCGTCATAGTGCTTCGACAACCATTGTATCGACACAGCCTTGATAGGAACATTGAATGCGCTAGCCGACAAACAATCTGGCGAGACCTTTGATGGTCCGCCAACCTTAGAGCGTAGCGGTTCCGAGCGACGAGGAGGAGCGGTTTCCTCCCTCGCTCCTGAGGAGAGAGGGTCGGGGTGAGAGGTGGAGCCCTCTTTAAGGGTAAAGAGGGACGGGGTGATTTTCGAAAAAACTCTTTCAATAGTTTCTCGAATCTGAGAAACCAACTCCCTTCTATGGGCAACAATCCAAACTTTACAATTGGAATGTTCCCTCAAAAACGATTCTACGACCGAAGCGAGTAGAACCGTTTTTCCCGTACCCGTTGGCATTTGTGCCATCACGGACCGATGAAGGCGCAACGCCTTCTCAATCCGTTCCTTCATATCCTCTTGGTAATCAAAAAGTTTGATTTCCTTCATTATTTAAGAGTCTCGTTGACTTTACTCCAGTCTTTATTCATCAAATCCTCGATGATGCTATGAATCTTCAAGGCATATATAAATCAACAGCTCGCAAGTCCATTAGGCGTTAGGACCCGTTAGGCGTTCCTGCGGACTTGTGTATCTCCCTAACGCCTAGCGACTTGCAAACCAGTATTACGGACTTATACCACAGCACCTTCAGCCCTGTTAGGGCGTGTGGAGCTTACTTTCGAAAGTTCAGTAACATTAGAAAAGAATATGATAACAGACATAGAAAAGTGCAACCTTTGAAATTTAATCGTTATGATACAGAATAAATTATTCCGTGATTGCCTCGCTACGATACCTGCCGAGCAAAAGGCAGAGTTCGATTTGTCTTTCGGTATTGCTGAGCGCATTAGTGAGATTCTGAAAGCCAAGGGACTCACCCAAAAGGATTTCGCCCGACTGCTCAACAAGCGAGACTCAGAAATCTCCAAATGGCTAACAGGCAGACATAACTTCACGACTCAAACCATTGCTCGTATAGAAACTGCTCTAGGTAGTAAACTCATTAGCATAGCTCATTGATTGGGCTATGCGATAAATAAAATACTTAATGCGTTTTAAACACCAAACGCTGTAATGTAAGTATCCGCTCAACGCCGTATTGCATATCTCAAAAAAAATGACGTACCTTTGCACGGCGGCATCATTTTTATAATTTTGAGACAAGCATACGCAATTTAGCCCTCCATCAGCACAAGCTAATGGAGGTTATAACTTAATTTGACTAAATATTAAATTCATTTTTATTGTTCCTCATCTTCCCAGAACTCAGGAAGAAGAGTATAATAGTTATCCTCAGGCGTAGAATCTATGTGCTTCAACACATAACAAAGCCAACGCTCAGGATTTTTATCTAGCACCTTACATGTAATGGTGATATACCAAAACCAGTACATAAACCTATATCCACTTATCCAAATAACATTTAAAATCCTCTATACCTATAACCTCCACTTTAGGAAAAGGAATATTTTCAAGGACCTTAAAGTGCTTGTCTTCTGTAACAATACACTTTGCATTTGCAGCAATGGCACAATCTACAAACTTATTGTCATCTTTATCTGCCTCAATTAAAGCAAAAGTATAATGAGGATCTTTGCGAATCGTCTCTAAGAAAAGCATTCCACACCTTACGATACGGACTTCTAGGGGCGATTGACATAATCAAACTATTTGTATCCAATACAATATTCATAACCTAAAGATTATAATATTGGTTTATTGTATGGAGTACGTTCATGGAGATGACGGAAACTCTCGATACGTTCTTCATTCAGGGTTCCTTCATTCCACATCCTATCTAATTCAGCATCAGCCATCTGAACAAAATAATCGGAGATTACCTTATTCAAATCTCGCAAAGCCTCAGGAGTCTTGATAAATGACAGCATATCGAGGATTTGCAATTGAGCTTGATTCATTGTTGCTACCTGTGCCATAATAATTCATTTTATTAATATCTAACCGCAAAAGTACACTTTTTCCTCGAAACCACCAAGAAAATCGAAAGAAATCTGCAACTCATCAACAAATTACCACAAAAATCTGTAAACTATAAGCTATTAACTGTAAACTATAAACAGCTGTTCCCTACCTCAGCAAGCTATAGTAAGGCGGTCCCATCCCGCACAATATCTGGCGAGGGCTTTGATGCCCCGCCAACCTTAGAGCGAAGCGGTTCCGAGCACCGAGTAGGGCGGTTACATCCCTAATCCCTATGGTAGGGATTTAGGGCTTGGGTATAGGGTAAGGACCCTCCCGCTGGGGAGGGACAGGAGGGGCAAGAAATTACTTCTTTAACCAGGAAAAGACAGAGCAATTCGAAAGTGCATACGTTCCAATCACCCCATAACATACTAGCGGTATAAGGAATGCAATCGCCATACTGCCCATAGTATCCGCAATATACCCCATGATTACTGGAGCAACCGCACCACCCACTATCGTCATGATAAGCAACGAAGAGGCAAGCTTGGTCTTTGTCCCCGCATCCCTCAATGCCAGCGAGAAGATAGTCGGAAACATGATGCTCTCTCCCAGATACAGGGCGAAGAACGCAATGAGAGATAAAGTGCCGCTACATACCACCACAATCAATGTAGCTATAAAGGTGAGGATGGCACAAGCCAGCAGCACCAGCCTTGGCTGGATATAATTCATGATGACACCACCAGCCAACCTGCCGATAAAGAACAGACCCATTCCGCCAAAGGCGAGATACAGACTGGCAGTCTGCTTCTCTATATGAATGCTCTCCTCAGCATAGTTGATGAAGAAACTGTTCACACCCGTCTGGGCAGCCACATAGAGAAACAAGGTCAGCATACCGAAACCGAATGCCATCACTCGCATCGGCTTCTCCTCCACCATCTCGTTCGTATCCGCCTCATGCGCTCTCCTTGGGTCCGGCAACTTAATCCTTGACAGGACCAGTGCCACAGCAAGCACGAAGATACCCACCAGGGCATAAGGGATGGCAATGTTGACACCCGAGAACAGAAGCTGTCCGCCAACCAACGGTCCCACAATCCATCCGATACCATTGAGCGACTGTGACAGGTTGATTCTGCTCTCCGCCTTGTCAGGATGTCCCAGTACCGTAGTATAAGGATTCGCACTCGTTTCCAGACAGGTCAGTCCGCATCCTATCACAAACAGCGACAGAACGAAGAAGTAGAAACTGTTGATCCTGCTTCCCGGTATGAACATCAGAGCACCGATACCGAAGAGAACCAGTCCTGTTATCACTCCCCTCCTGTAGCCCCACTTCCGGATAATCCATCCGGCAGGCAGCGCCATCAGAAAGTAGGCACCATAGACAGCAGCCTGCGTCAGGGCCGACATCGCCTTGCTGATATGGAACGACTCCTGGAAATGCGGATTCAGCACCTCCAGAATGCCATGGGCAAAGCCCCACATGAAGAAGAGACTGCTGATGATGAGGAAGGGCACCAGATAGTTATGCCCTTCGTATCTGAAGATGGATGGCTTCGTCATGATTCTCTGCAAATTTAAGACTGTCCTTTACTACCAGTGCCAGATAACCACCGCCACCGGCTCCCGGCATCTTCCATGCCAGAACCTCCTCCATGTTGCTGTAGCGGTCAATCATCGGCTGTACACTCGCCTCCGGTTCTATCACACCGTTGATAGACGGATTCACCATACCCGGGAACATTGCAATCTGGGCCTCGAAAGATGCCCTGTATGTTGCAGCAAAGGCATCAAGGTCGTGCGCCAGAATCGCCTTCCAGCAGGCATCAGCTGCATCAGTCAGCGCCTTCACCTTCTCAGGCGTGATATCCTTACCTTCCACCACACTGCATCCCGGTCTTCTCGGTTCCATCGGAATCATCACCAGGTGGTCTTCCAGAAATCGGAGAGTCATCTCATCCTGCGTACTCTCTATCTTCTCCGGCCAGAAGTTGTTGTCATAATAATGACGCACCAGACCGGGCACACAGATACCGATAGAATCCTGGGCACCCGAGATGATACCATCATGACGCTCCGGATTGTTCTCGAAACAGAATACCAGTCGGGCGAGCATCTCCGGATCCATCTTCGGCAACTTCACCGGCCATATCTTCTGAATCATCTTACGGGTAGAGGTAGACAGACCACAGCGGTCGCGCACCTCAAAGGTCGGTTCCAGCGAGATGGTAATCGCCCATCCCGGATGATACATGCTTACATAAGGCTGGTCAATCCAAGTACCAGCCAGATCCAGACGGGTAGGAATCCCCGCCTCCTGTGCAGAATTATCAGATACGTTCGATAACGCCTTCTTCAAGTCAGAAGAAGACCGTGCCTTCAAACCCGCATGAGGCGTGCGCTGGAGTTCGACATATTCGATGCCCCTTTCCTTACAGATTCTACGTTTCTCATCAGACCCACCTTCAGCGTTCACCACAAACACATCCGGTTTCACCTTATCAAGAGTTGGCAGGAAATCGATGACTCCGCTTCCCTCATTGATATACGCATCCTTCACCGCCTTGATATTCTTGACCATGAATAGCCTTTCCTCCTGCGGGAACATAGGCTTGCGATGCTTATACTCCAGATAAGTAGCATCCGATCCGATACCCACATACAGGTCACCATACCGTGATGCCTGCTGGAAAAACTCCACATGACCGGAATGCAGCAGGTCATAACACCCGCTCACAAAAACTTTTTTTGCCATAAACTTTATGAAAAGTTAATGTTTTACAGTTAACATCACCCTGCTAACCGTAAACCATAATATATTAATTGGAAATTATTAATTGAAATTCGTAATCTATAAATTGTAACCAGCAATCTATAATCTATTAACTGTAAATTGTTAACTGTAAATTATAAATCGTAACCAGCAACCTATAAACTATAAACAGTTAACTATAAACTGTTAACTATAAACTATAATCTCTCCCCTTCCCCACCTTTAGCAAGCTGTAAACTATAAACTATTAACTCTCTTTCTTTTCTCCCGGCGGACCCATCCCGCACAACCATGGCGAAGACCTTTGATGGAACGGACTTCAACCAGCAAGCTGTAAACTGTAAACTATAAACTGTAAATTGTTGTCCCCCGGCGGTCCCATCCCGCACAATCTGGCGAAGACCTTTGATGGTCCGCCAACCTTAGAGCGTAGCGGTTCCGAGCACCGAGTAGGGCGGTTACATCCCTAATCCCTATGATAGGGATTTAGGGCTTGGGTATAGGGTAAGGACCCTCCCCCAGGGGAGGGACAGGTGGGGCAAATACAGCACTGCGTAGGGCGGTTACATCCTCTCGTTTCTGAGGCTTCTGTCCCCTAAAACGGGAACCGAAAGGGTCGTAAAAACTTTTATCTTATATAACCCAACAAGTCTAGATACATCATCCTTGACTCCAAATGTTCATCTTCAGGAATATGATTCGCCTCTTTCTCCAAACTCTCAGTAGAGTACAAGAATTTGAAGCCATTCTTTTCATAAAAATGAAGCACATTTTCCTTATTGTAAGCATCAACAACAATGAAACGGCAACCAGTCTTATTGTTAGGATGAACAAACCACGACGCTATGTATTCAATCACTTGTGAACCAACAGATAAAACTGTTCCTTGGAACTCCTTTGCCACACCAAGTCTTCCAATCAATACTGCTGGATAACTCCTTGTTCTCTTTGAATTCGGAATCTTCCTCTGTATTCGATTTCTTGAAGTATTGGGTATTAATGCAGCCTTGATACTATCATTTGCTAACGTAAAAGCACAAACAATCTTCTTGTCATCTCCTGTTGTGGAAAAATAATAAGTTTTTCCCAACAGCTGCTCTGCATAAAGGAATGCATCTTGATGAAAGAAATCATCCAAGTCCTTATCTCCGCAACTAAAACTTTCCAACTCACCCTGTGTTGTAACAGGATATGGAAAGCCTCCACAACTATTTTGCAAAAGGTCCTTTTCCTCCATGTTCTTTCATATATTTACGTGAACGTTCCATAATGCGATCAATATCCTCAAAAGAAAAGACTAATTTTCTCCTCTGTGGATTGCGTTCATTTTCCTCAGCCTCACGAACAAACCGTTCAGCGGTCTCACCTGTCAAAACAGGAATGCTTCTTATCTCTAATGCCATAATCTTCTCCTTTAAAACGTTTAACTTTTGCCGCCAAAATTACGCTTTTTTCTTGAAACCACCAAGAAAAAAGCAAGAAATCTGCAACTCATCTGCAAATTACTCCCCAATTAACTATAATCCGTAAACTATAAACAGCAAGCTATAAACTATTAACTGTAAACTATAAACTGCTATTTCCCGGCGGTCCCATCCCGCACAATATGGCGAAGGGCTTTGATGCCCCGCCAACCTTAGAGCGTAGCGGTTCTGAGCACCGGAGGGCGGTTACATCCCTGCCCCTGAGGGGCGAGGGCTTGGGAGTGAGGTGGAGCTCCCTTTGGCTAAAGATTTTGCAAATGAGCGCAATGAAAGTTTGCTTTCAAATTGCCGAGTGCAGCTAATCTTATCTAAAGGGAGACGGAGGGATTCGAAAAAACTTCTTTAACGGTAAGGAAGGTTTCTGTCCCCTGTAAGGGGAAGAGGGCACTGAAAAGGTCGTAAATTGAAGACAGGTGGGGCACTATTCCACCCCTTTTCCTTCAGTAACTTGCGAGAATCGAATATAATTTCCGCCCTCTTCGTTTAAAAGATTCTAAAAATTAATAATTATCGTTTACGAGTTCCCATATACGGGAACTCTCATTTATTTTATTTTTTCTATCTTTGCACCGTGTGACACAGATATAGAACCTTATTACCTACTTTAGAGGCGCCATGACAGAAACAGTAATTTGTTGATCTCTACTTCCGAAAGCCAACGGAGGCGGAGACAGGGGATTTCATGTCCATATCCAGAGAGCGATGCAGAGCATCTTCTGCACAGTTCACGGTGACACGATGACACGGTGACACTAGTTTTTCAACTTTTCGCCTCGCACGCGGGCAGGCAGGAACTTTCGGCTTGATTTTTCCTGCCTGCCCGCGCGAGAGTAAATCTTCAGAAATCACTGTCACCAGTGTCACCCTGTCACCCTAAAGGCGGTTACTTCCGAATCAAAACTCAAAGACTTACGGTTCAAAAGTCAGTCACTTACTATGCAAAAGTCAGGGACTTACGCCGCGTAATCCACTAGCTTACAGATACCAGAATAAAGAAAATCTATGAGAAAGTATGAGCAACCATGAGCAAGTATGAGCAACCGTGAATTGCCCCTCACCGTTTCCGTATCTTTGCAACGTGGTTCAGAGATACCAGTCGCTCTCAATCTCGAATAGGATAAAATCTGTGTAAATCCGTGCAATCTGTGGAACATGAAAAAGTAAAGAAGTCATCTGCGAGACCTTAAACCCAGCCCGCATAGGCTTCAAGAAAAGACTCCGAGTGACAGCCTCCTGTGTTTAAGCCTCCAGAAGAAATGCCATACCCTAAACAAAGGCTCGCATAGAGCCTCAGCAGGAAAATACCTCACGAGTCTTATATCCCGATACACCCTTTGGAGATTATGTCCAAGCTGTGACCTACCAAACCGATTCCGGGCATCATGCCTTCCGAAGTTACCGGCTTCCAGCACTTCATTCAGCACAAACTTACCATACTTCTCATTCGGAGGAACGATAAGCCGAGAGGCAGGCATGCCGAACACCTCCTGCATGATATACATAATGGCACCGGCAAACTTCCACAATCCCAATTCCTTCAATTTCTTCTGCAAGGAAGTTAACATTTCACAGTTAACACTTAACATTGAAAGAACATAGTAGTAATCCACCAGTTGCCTCAGCCCAATCCCCTCATTCTTCAGATGAACATAGATATGAGTCAACTGGAAGATGAGATTGAATTCCACCATCGGAATCGCAATCTCCCCTTGTTCTCCCAACATCACCCGATGCGAGAACTGCTCCTCCTTCACCCTCTCATAATATTTCTGAAGCTTTCTGTTCTGCCAGAAACACAGCAGGAAGCTAGGGCGATAATGCACTTCAACCTCTACACCCTTATACGATGGGAACTCAATGTGGTGATAGCACGCCTTTTCATGAGGAGAGATAGAGCGGACAAAGGAGATAACTCGTTTATCTCCACCTTCCACCCAGATATCAATATCACCAGGAGTCCGGGAATAAGGATTAGGATACATCAATGCATTCCCCTGCCCTTTCAGGATACAGGTTCTGAACCCCTTCTTCCGGAACCACTCAGAAACCTGGATGGCAGCATCGTTCAACCGAACATTCGCCTTCTCCAACATCTGGCTTTCCACCATCCAATGGAGCAGCAACTCCTTCTCCATCCCTACATGTTCAGTAGGCAACTTCTTGATACCATCAAAGAGAACACCCACCAAGGCTTGCTTTTGGGCGATAGCATATAGTTCCTTCCAATCCGCCTCCTTCAAGGAAGAAGGCATTTCCTTAGCAGAGCCAATGCAGAATCTTAGGAAATCAAAGAAAAACTGAAGTTGTTTCTTCACCTTTATCAGAATAAATAGACATTAATACTCAGAATAGATCACCACTCAACGACTATTCTTTGGGAATCAATAGCCTTCCTCAATAAAGGTGATTCTGTATACGACTTATTACCAAGTATTGCGACAGCATATTTGGCTCTTGTTATTGCCACATACATACGATTATGCCATTCGTAGCTTTGGTAAATAGTTCCTTCTTTTCCATCGTTATTTGGCACTCTTCCCTTATCAACTCCAACTATCACAACAGCATCAAATTCCAATCCCCCGATATAATCTATAAAACCAAGTACATAGCGCATATTTCTTTCTGCGCACTTGATAGTAGTTATATCACCTCTACGCTTCAAAACTTCTATTGGCTTGTTTTTTTCTGTAGCATATTTTATAATGTGCTGATGAATGTCCTGATTTACACTAACAAGCAATATCTTATCTTTTTGTATACCTAATCCTTTTGATATAGAATCAACTTGCCTAAAAGCGTCTTTAACCATCTCTTCATCTGTAGCATAAAATTTATAAACAGGCGTTTTGGCTTTTCTTTCTTCATCACTAGTAAATGAATAAATTATCTTATCTAGAGGATTATCAAAATTCAAAAACATTTCTGCGCCAGATACCAAAACAGAGAATGCCAAATCTACAACTTGAGGAGAACAACGAAACATTGTATTATAACGAGTTTCTTTATTGTCATTTATTCTCATTGTATCCAATTGTTGCTGTTTAGTGAGTCCTCTATCACCAATAGCTTGAGTTTTGTCAATAGCATAAATAATATGACTATTTTTCTCATCTCTATTCAAGTTATGAAATATTGCTAATTCATTATAACTGAACAAATGGACTTCATCTATAAATAATACATCATATCCCATCTCCTTACGTCTTCTCTTCCATATAGGAGAAGCCAATTGTAGTGCAGAAGATAACGATATATCATCATTATCAAAATATCCCAATTGAATCAAATTATCTTGATATTTTTCATAAATCAGAAACAAAAAGTTATAATCAGCATCATTTTGAACAGGAATACTACCTTCTAGTCGTGGCAACTGTTTATAAGTATCTAAATCACTAGAAGCACGCCCCTTTATAGTTATTGAAATTTCAGAAGCAATTAATTCTATCAGAAGATTTAAATCAGTAGAGGCTATAAAGTTTTTAAATTGTTGGGAGCAAATACATTCATATGTAGGATAATCTCGTTTTAAACATTCAGCATAAATATCTCTTATGAATTGAAATTGTAAATCCTTACACTCTTGTGCATCAGCATCCAACAATTCCGACTGTCCAATAGAATTACCTAAGTATTTTGTACACCATTCTTGCAATGTTGTTAATTCTATAAATTGCCCACCATTCTCAGGATTTAATATATTAGAATCTCCTGCGGTAGACTCTATCATATTTTTTAGACATTCTTTTGTTGCTATAGAATGGCATAAAAACAACATTCTTAAGTTTTTTCCGTCATATTTTGCCATTCTATACAACCAAATGGCTTTCAATACCATCGAAATTGTTTTACCAGTACCTGCAGCACCTTCTAGCCTTTCATTTCCTTTTAAACTGCGGGTAACAAAATCATATTGAGTCTTAGACAACATCGGAATCCAAGCATCGAAGCTCATATAGCCATTTACCGCTTTGGGAACATTATCCAAACTAGAAACCTGTAGTGGAGAAGATGAAGGTGTTACAACTTCTTTTCTTTTCTTTTCGGTTTCACTTATAATTTGCTGAGCTTCATTATTTACCGCCTTAAGATTTATCGTTTTATAATCATCAATAGAAAAGTTTCCTATACCCATTTTTACAACATATATACAACGTATATTTCTCTTCTCTGTATATCCTTTATCAGGCGATAAGTTTACCATTATCTTAAAAGGATTTTCATCTCTATATGGAAATGGAAATAATATTGCATGATTATCATTGATTATCTTTTCTGAAATATTTAGGGGAAAATTATCCCACTGTTTCAAAGAAAACTTCAATACCTTCTGAACAATCGTAACTATTTGGTTATAATCATTTGCAGAAAAATCCCCTAATGTATCAATGTCAAAAATAACATTTTTGAGCAAATTATTATTTTCTGTATGATAAATATAGCCAATATTTTTAAATGTCACACATTGTATCTTTTGAATAGCAACATCTTTTCCCGTTAAAAAGAAATCTGTCAAGGCCAGAGCATCATCAAAATCACCACTTTGGAAGGTTCTTGTCTGGGCTAAATATCTAACAGCCTTTTCTTCTATATAAATTGCTTTCATATCGCTAAATTTTAGAGTTTAAAAAATCATTGATTACATCCTTATGCATATCTTCTATACCAATGCGATTAAAAGAAGACAAAAAATGTTGCATTATATGCTCAATATAAGGTGATTGAATCTCATAAAGAGGTAGAAATAACTCACCTTCATATTGACAAATATCATTTTCCGATAATTCTTGGTCAGAAAGTTTACTATCTATTCCATTTTGTAACCTAAACAAAACAGAAGGAGTCAGTCTATTCAATTCTCTCATTCTAATAAGCCAAAAATCATCCACACCCTCCAGCAAATAATAATTAAGATTTTTATTAGCAGCTATTTCTTTAAACAATTCTTTCTTGGGACCGCCATAAGTTTCAACAAGTTTCGAGAAATTATTTTTTCCCTCTTCGTAGTGTTCAACATCAGAAAGTTGCTTCAACGTTTTGTTTAAGTTCTTGGGAATACTACGTATCTGCGTTTCTATAATTTCTCCAATCTTCTTTGCTGTATAGTGATTTACAATTGAATCAGAAACCCCAGCATTTTTCAACTCATTGCGTAATCTAGATAAAGTATCATTTTTCAATTTAGCTATATAGAGATCAGGAAATTCAACTTTCTTCCAATCCTCAAAAGAAACCATAGGTAAATAATAATAGTATGGCACCTTATGTTGTGCAATATCACATCTGGGCGTTATTATTACCCCCAAGACATTATGATTAGTATAGAGACACGATGTACCTCCATTAAATATACTACCCTGAGTAATATTTCGAATTTTGGCATTGTCAAATATCCGTCTTGAATTTTTCATATAAGTACAAGTTTATATACAAAAAAAATATGAGAATAAGCTTTAGCTCTACAAGTTCATCATCTAAACTTATTTGCTCTTTCTAAGAATTCTCGAGTTCTCAAACGCTCTGCTTCCAACATTCTTGCGTGATACCATTCACTAAAAGCAGGAGACTCGCCATCATCCGTACAGAATATATTCAAGATATTATTCTGAAATAAAAGAGAAGTCTTTCCATCATTCATTTTGTGAAGGGTACGCATGATATTCATTCTACCATTTTCATCCTTGGTGAATATAGTTATAGTACGCTTTTCGTCAGCCGAAAGATTCTCATCGCATTGATGCCTAAAGAATGATTGAAAATAATGGTAATCATTGTCTCCTAACGAATGACCAAAGAACACCACCTCGTCAGCGGTTTTCAGGTCATAAGAAACAGGATGACTAGAATAGTGAGGATTAAAGCTCTTTCTCATGAAATCATAAAGTCCTCCAAGTGTATCTTCTGTATCATTGATGCCTAATATTGCTGAATCATCAGCCAAACATCCATGAACATATTCAACTTCTGGGATATTCAAGAGTTCTAGCTTTCTTGAAAGAATAAACAAATCTGTATAATTAAACGAATAAATCTTATTAAAAGCAGAATCCCTACAAGCTAAGCTAAAAACCTTGGCAGCAATAGATTCACGATTCACATCTTTTCTTTCTACATTTTTCAAATAAGTAATCAAAGCCTCAACGATTTCCTTAAAATCAGCTCGGTCTTGTTTAGCCCATCCAGGTCTTGTTGTAACATAAGCAGAAGATTCTTTTCTTACGGTCTGAATATATCTTGCAAGTTCACTTTCTAAATCGAACCATCTTTCAAGATTAGCCTTTTTCTCTAAATAACCAAAAAGCTCACTTTTCAAATTTTCCGGCCAAAACCGGCTTTGGGCAAAATCAGAATATCTGGTATCACGACCCAAACAAAGATCGAATCCATTACCCAATATCAGTAAACGATTAGGAACACTATTTGTCTTTTCCATTGTTTAGACTCCTATAAAAACTGCCTTTATCATTTCATACCGAAGACTTTTAATAACGAAAGTTCACTTCTTCAACCCTTGATACACTCCTCCTACTTCATCAGCAATCTGGTCCCAATCATACTTGCTCATGTCGTAATCCACATGTTGCAATGGAGCCTCGATAATATTTCCTAGCTTTTCAGAGAGTTCATCCACGTTGCCACAATGGAAGTAATCATCCTTTGGCAAGCCAACCTCCAGATTCGCAGGAATATCGCTCACTACCACCTTTACACCATAGCTCATCGCCTCCAACAGGGCAATCGGTAAACCTTCGTGCGAAGATGGAAGACAATAGCAACGGCAATTCGTCAACAGCGAATGAAGCTTTCTACCTTTGATAAAGCCAGTAAGCACCACACCATTCTCCCTTGCCATCTGCTTCAATCCCAACGAATACTCATCCTCGAAGTCTGTATCTCCAGCCAGTACCAACTTGTAGCCCTGCTCTATTAATTTTTTATTCTTAACTATTAACTGTCTATACGCTTCCACCAGATGATGCAGGTTCTTCTCAGGCACAAATCTGCACATACCCAGGATATACTTGCCTTTCTCTATCCCCAGTTCCTTGAAATATTCTGGATAGTCGCAGATTTCAGGCTCAGAAACACCATTATATATAAGGTGTACATTCTTCGTCCTTCCATATTTACGGGCAATAAGGTTCTTGATGACGTTCGAGATGACGATGACATCATCGGCAAACATGCAGCCCATCCGCTCACCCATTTTCAGGATAGTCTTGGCAGCAAATCCCCACTTGTCCCTGTCATAGTCAGGACCATGATGCGTAAACACCACCTTCATGCCCAACAATTTGGCGTATGGCACCAGCAAGGCAGGACCGATGGCATGGATATGCAATACATCAGTACCCAACTTCTTTGCCTCATTGATAGCACGGAAAGTATGGATGATGGCCTCGAAACTCTTCTTCTTAGGAGAAGGAATCGTTACCAGTTTCACCCCCTTCCATTCATGCAAGTCATCCTTCACATAGTTCGAGCGACGGATTAGCGTTACATCATAACCACGCTCCATCATTCTTGGGAACAATTCCTCACAATGCGTCTCTACTCCACCCATGATATTAGGGATACCACGAGTACCTGTTACAACTATTTTCATATATTACTTAAACTTTTTATTGCAAAAACAAATCATATTTATCAATCTCGCTCCATTTCTCTTTAGGAACATCTTCACATGCATTCTTTGATATTCTATTAAACTCTGCGATTTTACTATCACCTATTTTCTCTTTCCACAATTCAGGGAAAGCCATTTTTACAGCAAATTGGGTAAACATTTCGGGAGTAAGTATCTTAGATATTGGTAGACGTATTTCATTATGCAAACCAATATGCAGATGAGAATAAGGATGCAATCCCTCTCTATATTGAGATCCAGACAAGTCATAGCGAAAATATACAGGGCTATTCACAATATGATAACAACTATCATCATCCCCATTATCATAGCATCCTCGCCAAAGTTCAAGTTCTTCTGGTTCCAAATTCTCGATAACGCAATTATTTGTATGTAGATACTCTTCCCAAGAAACTTTCACCTTAGGATTCTGCATAAAGCAATAACGTAAGTCATCATGTTCTTTATGAAATTGGAAGATGGAGTTATCAGTCAATAATATGTCATAAGAATGCGTACTCCATATCGCACTCATGATATCCCATTGAGAACCTGCTCTAGCAATTTCCCTTACACTTTTTGCATAATGATCCTCAGGCGAAAAAGCATTTTCTTGAAAAATGCCAAGCTTATCTAGAAAAGAAACGACATCAGTACGCACCCTTATGCAAAAGCTATTGTCTGTCATTTTTCAATATTCTTTGAATCTCCTTCAAAATTTCTTCTGCCGACTGACCAGTCTTCCTCAATGTTTCAATATCCTTTCCCCAATTATCATATATTGCATTCTGTACACGGCTATGACTTTCTATAGTTCTTGTTTCGCTTTCAGAAGGTTGTTTAAAACATAGCTTATAGGCATTATCCTTCAGACTTTTTGTTTCTGTTAAACATTGCTTAAAATCCTTAGTACAACCAGTTATTGTCAGCCAACCTTTGGTTCTTGTCATTGCTGTGAACAATATATCACGAAGAACTACATTGTTTGGTCTTGAAAAAATATAATCTACTCCACATATATAGACAACACCTTTTTCATTTCCTTTAGCCTTATTTACGGTTGCAAGTGTAATACACCCTTCTTTGGTAAAAGAAAGATTATCACTAGCTGTTGCTATCAAATTAAAAGTGTTGATTTCGTTGTTCCACAGATAGCCACTAATATATGAAAAATAACCTTTTACACTCTTTAAGTCAACACAAATCACACAAATATCCTCTGGGCGCAGATTTTCATTAGCCAAATCATTTGTTATACTTTTGGCAATGAATTTGCATTCTTCTTCTGAGTTATCAAACGCTTGATATTTGATGCTATCTTCGTTAAACTTCTTGTTAGAATAGCCAGGCGTATTCGCCTCAGGACGCTCAATTATCATATCGTCTCCAGTAGCGCAACCTCCTCTGAGAACATGAAAACCCAAAGACTCCCAATGTTCGTTATTATCAAGGCGTTGCAAAACCTTATTATTATAGATGCCAAGACCTAGCGAAAATGCAGAAATCAAAGAATACCGAGGCGTTCTATAACATTTCTTTAAGACAATATCTTGATTTACCATATCGTCCCTAGAGAAATCTACATTAAACTCACCTCGATTATTTGTTCCAAAAGTTGCACGCTCATCTTGAATTTTCACGTTGAATATATTCTGAAAGTCATCATAAGCCCATGCTATTTTTCTTGTTTTCGACAATTGATAACATAACTGATAAAAAGGAGGAGTGAAATCCTGCCCCTCATCTATCAATATCAAATCATATTGAGGAGCAATTTTATATTCTCCGAGCAACTGGTTGCATACAGTACCAAAAGGATCATTACACGCAATACGCATAGCTTGTCCATAGTTTAAAGGAACAGCGCCACACTTTTCACATGCCATAGAATAGACTCCTGGAGTATATGAACTTCCCCAAGCATGACAAATAATAATTTTATCCCAGTTCGGTTCTTTATTATCTGAGAAGTATCTATATGCCCTACCAATATGCTCTTTTATCGTATCATGCAATGCCTTCGTGTAATAGGTATATAGTATCGTTTCATTAGGATGTTTCAGATGGTAGATAGCAGCTTTTTGGGTTAGAACGATTGTTTTGCCTGAACCAGCTAATCCTCGAATTCGTTGTGGACCATCAATTTCAGCAAAGGCTGCCTCTTTTTGTTCTATATCAAATTTTGCGATATTACTTTCTATCTCATCAAGAATCATGCCTTTGGTTTCTCTTACAGAAGAACTTGAACGGACAGTTTTCTTAATCATTTGAGGCGTTCCATCTAGGCAGCTCTGCATCAAATCAAAGCTTTTATTATCTATCTCTTCTTGATTCTCATCCAAAACTTCTTTAAGACTATTAAAGTCTGAAAGTATAAAATCATCAGAAAGTTCTATCTTGCTAGTATCATCAGACACGAAAACGGTTAAGACATCATATTTCAATGTATCGCGTCTTTTCTTCAAGGCTGGTATTTTTCTGAAACTATCTGTAATATAAGAGTATAGGGTATTGATGCGTTCTTCCGCTTCCTCTAGAGTTTCTCCATAATGCATAGAATCGAAATAATAAACGCCATAATCCAAAGAAAGCAACATCAAGTTCGCTTGCACTTTACCTATATCTATATTTCCACTATACACAGGGAACATATAGTATAAAAGACTATCATCTCCATCTTGCAAGATAGTATTCAACTTATCGTAGATTCTATATGCAACAGGGTCTTTTTTTAATGCATTTATATTTCCGATAAATCTCATATTTTATATCATATTAATCGTATCAAACATTTATCTTCCTTTAAACACAAGATTTTCAAAACAAAAGTATTACCTTTGCAGGCATGAATAAGATTTCAAACTATATCAAAGAAGCCATACAGTACTTCGGCATCATCTTGATGTCGATGCTCTCCGCACTGTGGCTTCTTATCAATCATAAGAGAATCAAGTGATTACTTGATTTCAATATTTCTATCTGTTTCCTTCTTGGTAGCCTCATAACCCTGGCTAGCCACGTCAGCGTTCACGATGTCCTCGCCACGCTTGCCCTTCAAAGCTTCCTTTGAATCAGCAGAAAGACCATTGTTTACCACCGCATTCATATCGCAGGTAGAAAGCTTGTCAAGCTGCTCCTTGGTCACCTTACCATCACGATACTCGCAGCAGATAGGGTTCTCATACATAGAGTACTTCATACCGAGCAGGCTCTTCAGCTTGTGCTTAGCCACCCACAGGGCAGGAGTCTTGATGTACTTGTGCATCGCAGGAGAAACAGAACCGATCATCCAGCAGTTTCTGTCGCAATGTCTTACCTTCTTGCGAACCTGCTCTGCCTCAGGAGAACTCCAAAGCTCATCCCAGCTCTGGCGGTTCAAGTTACCCATCACCTCCTTGTCCTTGGTACCATTACATGGCATCACATCACCGTATGGATCAATGAAGAAGGTATCGAAACTCATATCGCAAGGCAAGAGACGCTTCTGACCATAGATATAGTTGATGAGTCCATGATTGAAGTAAGCACGGAACCACTTCTTTGGAGAGTTAGACTTCAACAGCTCGTTCACCAGGTTCTCGAAGTTCTTAGCAACCATCGGACGATCGTGAATGATGTTCTTAGCCTCTACGAAATAGAAAGAGTTATGGAGCGATGCGGTAGCGAACTCCATACCCATCTTGTTGCTCAGCTGATAGAGAGGCACGAGGTCTGGAGCGTTCTTGTCCTGAACGGTCATACCGAAGCCCACATCCTTCAATCCCATCTCGCAGAGTTTCTTCAAGGTAGTATAGCCACGGTTGAAACCATTGTTCAAACCACGGATCTCATTGTTGGTCTTCTCCAAGCCCTCGATAGAGATACGGATACCAATCTGTGGGAACTCCTTCGCCAAGTCGATGATACGGTCGGTGAAGAAGCCGTTGGTAGAGATTACGATACGGTCGCTCTTCTTATAGAGTTCACGTACGATATCCTTCAAATCCGTACGGATGAAAGGCTCACCACCTGTGATGTTGGTAAAATACATCTTAGGAAGTTTCTTGATAGTCTCAATAGAGATTTCCTCCTCAGGCTTAGAAGGAGCCTTGTAACGATTACACATTGAACAACGCGCATTGCAACGATAAGTTACAATGACAGTACCATTTAATTTCTTTTCTGACATAATAATATATTGTATATTTTTATTGATTACTAATAATTTTTATGCTGTGCGGATTCTACACCTTTGTCGAATCCTACAAATACGTCATTAAAACCAGATTCCTCTTTGCTGAAAACAGGAATGTTTTCTATCTGTGTTTTTTCCGATAATGCGCCAGCTACATAATTTGTATAATGTTGTAAATCAGATAAAGCACAGACATCCAGTCCGTAGTTCTCACAATCTTCATGAATGTTTGTTAAGAAATTCATCACGTGCTGGTGAAAATCATTTTCATTATAATTCCTAACGATTACATTTACAAAGAGTATCAGTAGCTCCTTGTAAACAGCAGGGTCTGCCAATCTGAAATTCTCAAAAATATAACTGAGAATTTCACTGACATCACCACCATTGTCTTTCAATACAAAGAAAGCATTGATGCCCTCCACCTGAACTTCTTGTTTTTTGCTGAACAACGAGCTTTTAATGGCACCAATGATGTCACCTCCGATGTTTTGTTGTTGATGCATAAGTGCTTTTACTTTCATCGGTAGGCATCTGTAGCCTTTTGACCGAAGCCAATCTATCTGTTTTTCTATTTTCTCCGCCTCATTTCCATTCCAAGCGTCAAATGCAGTATTAAGAAACAAACTTTGGTATGTCTTGACTATTTGTTGAGTGAAACGTCTCATTCCACCCAAAAAATCCTGTCTGTCATCTTTTTCAAAGCTTGATTTATTCTGTTCTATCATGTCACAACAATGAAGCAGAACGAACCTCTTTTGTTCTTCAGACAAATACTTTCTTAGAACATTGATTTTTTCAATAACACTATGCCATTGGCTGAAAGTTTCTGATGTATTGGTGAATAGATAGTTCGTTTCGCAGAAAGACTGAACCTCGTCATCCAATCTGTTTTGGAAAGTATCGTGCTCTTCATCGTTCACGTCCACGTACGAATATGTATAGATTGCTTCCAAGATGGCATTCTGTCCATTTCTCATTTCCCTCACTGCTTTGGAAATCTTGCACTTGTCCCCATCAGTCAGATCTGTCCGATTCCATAGAACTTCCAATGAAATCATTGACTGGAGAACATCCTCTTTCTTGTTGCTGCTCAATCTGTCAATAATTCTCTTCTTCATGTCATTGGTAATAGCGAAGTTCAGCATGTATCGGTCGGGGAAGATATATCCATCTCTACTGTAGTGTGTCGCTGCCGTTTTTTCTGTCAACAACAACACCCAAATGACTTTCAAATTCTCATTATCCAAACAGTCATAAGCGCATTTCAGTATTTTGTTCACAAATATAGGTTGCCATTTCAACGCAGCCTTTACAAAGTTTAACACCCTGTTTTGGCTAACTTTTGTGCAAAGCCTACCCAATACAGTTGGTAAAATATTCAGCACTTTGTTATTTATCCAACTCCTTCCTTGAATGTCAGCTTTTTCAAACAGGGCGATGTAAGTGTCATATAACTCATTTGCTTTCTCCTCAGTAATCTGTGAGAGTTGTTCTCTGCCGAAAACAGCTTCCACAATCTTACTGTTTGCAGAAGCCATCATCATGTTCCAAGCCATGTCCCATGAGTAATCAAACATTTTCAGAATGCAGTACTTGGTGAAATTTTGGTTCATCAAGAACATAGACATGCCTAACCTTTCTTTTAGCATCCACCATTTGCAAGGATATAGATAATCCGCTACAAAACCAGATGAACCAAAATTCCAGCTATTATTATAATCACCGATTTCAAATAGATGTTCTCTTATAAATCCATGTACAGGTTTCTCTTCGTATGCCTTTCCGCTAATCTTTTCCGTCAATTCCTCCAAAGTCTCACCTATGGCAAATTTCTCTATGTTATCGGAATCCGTATCCATGTCAACATCGGTATATTCTACTTTTCTGTCACACCATTTCATGGTCTTCAATATATATGTCAAGCATGATTTAGCATATATATCCTCTCGGTTCTGCAACAAGGATTTGCAAATAACATTCTTACATTTCGCCAACAACTGATAAGCTTCAAGTTCTTCACCAATGTAATAGAGCAAGTTTGCTTTCTGAATACAGTTTTGGTAATCACCTATATCTACAGTCCATTTCGTCAAGACCTCTTTCAATTTCTGATTGTCATATTTGCTCAGGTAAAACAATGCTTTTTGATAGTAAACGTATCTTGACGAAACGACATTTTTGTCTTCCAACAAATCATCACAGAGCTTGATAAATTGCTTATCTTTTCCATTATTGCGATAATTCTCCAATAGCGACAAAAACAAATCCGACATGAGTTTCTTGTCATCTCCAGAAAAAGCAGTAAGGCGTTTTGCTAAAACTTCAATGCCACCAATAAACCAATCAAGATTCTTTGGAGTTGCAGAGATATCCAGTCTCCAGTTTAACTCATAAAGAAGATGAAGTTTTGTGGCGTCATCTGTAATACGCTTAAAGTAGTGCTCTAAGAATACGGCATCTTCGCCAACTGATTCCATGTCTTCCTCATGTGCTTTCGGTAGAAGAAGCCAACCTGGATACGTCTCACGTGCTACCTGCATTTCCTTGATTTTCTCTGCTATATATTCCTTGAATTTAGCATCGGGCAGATCTTTGTCTCTCAAATGGTCAAACCTCACTTTACCATTCCATTGGGACGGTAACTCTCTCAAATAATTCAAGAAAAATTGGTATGCCGAGTAGTAATCGTCAACACCTCCAACCTCAGCTAAGTTGATGATATCTATCCCTAACTTTGACAGCAAGGCTTTCTCTGCATCATGGAATCCCTTTCTGTAAGTGATGAGATAGGTAGGGCATATTTGTTGTTGCCCGATGACATCTTTCAGCCATCCTATCCAAGCTCTGAAATTTGGATCTTCTCCAGAGAATCCTATCAAGCACACCAGACTTTCCAAGAAGCACTGCTTTGCAGTGTTCACCATCTCTGGGCGTTCTGTCGGATAACGCCTGTAGTCTTCCTGCGTCATGATATACGGACGGATATTTGGGAAACTACCATGCAGTTTGATGATGCGAGGCGATGGCTGATAGAGTAGCGTTTCCTTGTTCGTCACCAGTTTGAACCCATTGATTACTTGCCCGGCTGCACGTTCTATCAAGGTGTCATAGTTGGTGGTCAGGATGTCCTTCCAAGGCAACTGCACCAACAAACGATGCAATCTGCCCGGTTGGATAAGTTGGTCTGGCAAGGCTTCTTCCAAGATATTGTCAAGTTCATTATGACCAAACTGCGCATCAACCAAGGATGACAACCTTACAACATCATTGGCATCATTCTTCTTGTCTTCCTCATTATTGGGATACAACTTGTCTAAGAACACCTCCCGAAGCTGTGCCCATGTCTTCATGCTCACATTGTTAGGGATTTCTGCATTCATGCTGAATCCAGCACCAACAAAGGCTGTCACACTATGCGTACCCATATAGAGCTTTATTTGCTCCAACTTGGATGCAATAGAGGATGGTATTTGATATTGCTTATCCATAATTTTGAAATTTAAATGTTCAATTATGAATAGTGTTTATTGCTTATAGATGTTGATGAGCTTGTCATAATAGGTTTCGGCATCATAGCGATGTTGTGCATCCGATGCTATTTGTTGATAATCAAGCTTCGAGTTCCACATCTTCTCAATCTTCGATCTTAGGTCAGCGATATTGCCACTACTGAAAGTATAATCCGTGAGTTCGGGTATGCCACCGATATTGGCTCCCAATACAGGCGTTCCCAAGCATTGGGCCTCGATGACTGATAAAGGATTGTTCTCATACCATTCCGAAGGAATCACCGAGAAGCGAGCCTTACCCACAAGTTGTTTGATGTCATCCCACTGCTTGAAACCGACGAACTTGATATTGGTGTGAGCAACTGATTTCAGTTCATCCATCAGAGGACCGCCACCGATAATCACCAATTTATAAGGTAATTGGTTGGCTGCCTCTATCAATGTCTTTGCACCTTTCTCATGGCTCAATCGCCCAATAAAGCAATAGTAATCCTCCTTTTTCGGAAGAAGCTCAACATCATCTGTGCCATCTGTGGAAGAAAATTTGCATTTCTCCACATCAATAAAGTTGCAAAGTGTCTGCATCTTCGATTTCAAGAATTCCCCTTGCACCATCTTGTTAGCCATAAACTGGCTCGGACAGATAAAAACATCCGTTGAAGCCTCCAAACGCTCACGATTCCAAGTTACCGCTTCTTTATATCCGATGAACGAAGCTAACTTCGATCCTTTCATACACTTGTTGTCCAGACAAGCCTTCTTGTCACCACTGAAGCAAGTCTCACAAATGGTCTTGCCATTCTTCAAGCAGTCATATCGAGGACAAAGCAACTTATAATCATGCAACGTCCACACTACCTTGATGCCCCGCTGATGCGCCAACTCTGCCATCACCGGTGACAACTGCGTATGCACATTGTTGAGATGCACCACGTCCGGCTTGAAGTCATCAAGCAGTTTTTTAAACGTGCTTTTTACCTCATGCGACCCAAACGGACGGGTAAAAGCCATCAATTTGCTCATATTCTTAGGAAAGTATTTCTTCCAAGGCGTATCCAGATTTTCCGGATAGTCCATGGCGAATACCGCTACCTCATGCCCATGGGCCTTCAGCAGCTTTTCCAAATTGAGCATATAAATACAATCACCGCCACGGCGGTAATAAAACTTGTTTGATAATAATATTTTCATGATTTTAAAGTCGTGTAAAATTTATCTACATAGTTCCATATTTTATCTATAACAATTGAAACTATTAATGACACCGCCACCAGCAATACATAATCTACAATAGCATTATTACTCACCATCAGCATCTCTTTCTGAAAGTAGTAATAACAAAAGAAAGAGTGGATTAACCACATGTTCATAGAATGTTTGCCAAAGAACAAGAACACTTGGTTAACCCGACCTATTTTTCTAAAGAAAAACACGAAGAGGTAAATGAACAAGGGTGTCAATACGATGGTCATTTCCGTAATGCCCCATTTTGAGCGAACAACGAACGCCATCCCCGTAAGCACCAAGCATATCACCAAGCATATAGACTCTTTAGCCACAACAGCTCGAAATCTCTCATACAGCGAATACTTGCAAAAAAGCAAACCTAAAAAGAACGACGGAAAATAGTAGCAGAAGTAATAAATGTGCGAACTTGCCCCCCCAGAATTGAGGTTAATAAGCCCTGACAATCCACGCAGCAAGACCGATAAACCAACTATCAGATAAGGAAAATATTTCTTTTGATTAGCCATCAGCATGACTGGCAAGACCAGCAAAAGTTCAATATATGTGCCAAGAAACCACCATTCCTGGTTATAGCTAAATTTTAAGCAAAACAGATTAGCCAGAAACTCTTGTACGGCAAACGGCTTGGAAAGAAACAGAAAGCCGACAGGCACAAAAATCAAGAACACCTGCCAAAAGCGCTTATATACATTCCAGACCCTATGCCAAACCCGAATGGTTTCCTTCTTCTCAAAAGTATAATACAAGCCATAACCACTGATAAACATGAAGATTGATACGCAGATTTTGCCTGCGGCGCCCAACTGAACTTCAATATTTGACAAAGGCAGAGCAGGGATTTTGTCAGGGAATCCCCATATATGATGCATTATCATCATCAGCACAGCCATACCCTTCACCATGTTAGAATAGTCTTTTGTCAAGACTGTCTCACATTTCATCTTTATGTCCATATCTTTAATCTATTCGTTTAAGCTTGCCATTTATCATCATACCATAGAAAGTAGGCTTGCCATCAACTTCCTTAGCAAAACTCTGCTTCCAGGTCAACTTATAAAGCACAGTATCCTTACAGATTTTCTTCCATAACTCTTCATTGTATGGCTGTCCCAGAACCTTATATAACTCATCACAATATTTATTATTAGGCTTAATCTGCTCAAAAGCTTCTGCTACCTTTTTCACATGTTTCTGTGACAACACAATAGCATAATCAGTTAGCAGATAGTCAACCAATCTATCGTAATGTTTCCAATAATTATAGAGGAAATCTCTAACTACTGCATAGACATAGCGATGTTTATAATCACAACCTAACGAATAGTTTGCAAAATACCCACTAGCAATAGAACAATGCAAGTAATCAGGGCGTTTGATAGACCAAAGAGGCATTTTCATATAATCCTCAAAGCTAGAGCCCGTGCAGAAGAATGTTGAGTCAATCCAAATTCCACCATAACGAGCCAAAAGATTCAAACGCAACAAATCAGAATAGATAGTTCTTGAGATAATACCTTTCTTACGTTTATCCTCTAACCAATTAGGAAATTGCACATAATTCTTATAATTGTTATCAGTAATGACAATCACTTCATATTCGCCAGCATTGCGCTTGATTGTATCTACACAAGTTTTTACTATTTCCGGTGCATCATCAATTCCCTGCCACCAACAAATCCAAATCTTGTTGCGAAGTTTTTCTTCACAATCAGGTATTGATTCCTGCACCTGATAATTCTTCCAATAATCCTTGAACTTATCCTCCAGGAAATCAATCATGATTTGATGCTTTCTCATCAATCGGTTCTTCACACTCTCAGGTTCCTTGAACCCATTGCGATTCATGATCTGTATATCAATCTTAGAACGGAATGTTATCATTGCGGTCTTGACTGATATTTCCTTCGCTATATCTATTGATGCTTTCACCTCTTCCATACTACGATGAAAGAGACGTTTTATGCTGTTATGCTTCATGACTTTTTGATTTTAAATTTTTGACATATAAAATTCCAAATATTTTAAGGCTGTATTTTCCACATCATATAATTCTTTGACATGATTATAACATTCGGACAAGTAATGAATATTCGGATAGTTTATTGAAATTTGCTTTATCATTTTAGCACAATCTTCAGCACTTCCATTCTCAAAACAATAACCATACTTTCCATTACCAATAATTTCCAAAGGTCCTTCGTTCCTGCTTACCAAAACAGGAACGTAAGCTGCCATAGCCTCAACAACCGTCAATCCAAAACCTTCAAAACGTGACGGTTGCACAAAAAGGTCGTAATCAGATAAATGCTGATAAATGTATGAGCGTTTTTTGTTGCCAAGCAGAGAAACATTGTTAGACAACTTGTTTTCAGAGATGTATCTTTCCATATCTTGTAAATTTTCTCCATCTCCAATAAAGTCAACATGTATATTCTCTATTCCTTTATCCTTTAAATTTCTAATAGCCTCAAGTAATATATCTTGCCCTTTTTGAGCATAAACAAGCCTACTTACATTGACTATTCTAAAAACTTTAGAAGGATTATGTCTTCTACCTTTGATCAAAGAAAAATTAATACCATTATTGATAACAACAGATTGCTTAAATCCAAAAGCATCCAATTCTTCCTTTACACTTCTTGATATTGCTATAATGCCTTTATGCCAACGAAAATTATGATTGGGGAGATGAGTGTTGTGTACAGTTGTAAAATAATTACCCTTTATCCAAATATATTTCATTATGTCATCATAATGAAGATGGATAACATCGAACTTCTGTTTAAGCAATTCAAAATTGAGCTTGAACACAAATATCATTGACTTGCTATGTTTCTTTCTACCTAAGCAAATCAATTTGCACTGATTATCCAATCTATCTACAATGGAATTATCTATGAGATTATTAATTACGATAACACTAACCTCATTTGATTTGTGAATCTGTAGGTTGATGATATCTACCAACATATTCTCAATTCCTCCATTGAGCAAAGCCCAAAACACATGAACTATTTTCATTCCTAAAAATTACTTTTAAATATTCTATATTTAATAAGAAGATAGCCACTCAATAAATATTTATAGACAAATCCTCCATGCAGTATTGTTGTCCACTTCAAGAGTGTTTTCTTCTTTGAGTGAACATCCTTTAATTCGGATAATAAGGCGACAGCCTTGTCATAGCATCCCATCAAGACATAGTTGTCCAACAATGTCAAATTCGCAGCATTGATTCTACGTTTCATCCCTAATGAGTGTAAATCATCAAAGAAATTTTCCTTGAATAGTTCTTCACTCAGTGTGATTCTTTTAATAACAGCATCATTGGTGCGCAAGAACTCTTTTGATACGGAGTCATCACGATGACGCTCTCTGATAGTCACTACCTTGTTAGTGAATAGCATTTGTTGAGCATCACGGTAGAACATCAAGAAGAACAAACCTTCATATATTCTCAATCGTTCATCAAACGGATGTTTGCGTAGGATTACAGTATTACAAACATGTATAAAATCGCCTCCAATATATCCATTCAAGAAATCTGGATAAAGGAGAACCTTTTGTGCAACACCTTTTATGATAGGATTCTCTTGGAAGTAAGCTTGCATATCGTCTGGCGCAAACATATAATGTTTATATTGAGTATGTTCTTTCATTGTCTGGCTTATCGTCAACAATGCATCGTCCACAAAATAATCGTCACTATCCAGGATGATGCACCATTTTCCACGAGCTCTACGAACAGCCTCATTGCGAGCGGCATTAGTACCTCTGTTTTGTGGGAATTTCACAAAAACGACATAAGGATGATACTCTGCATACTTTTCTACAATATTATATGTCGCATCTGAGGAACCATCATCCACTACAATATGTTCAACTTGCCCCCCCATATTTGATTTTTGTATGGATTTTGCAACACTTTCCATGCATCTCAAAATGCAGTCAGCTCGATTGAATACTGGAGTTATAATCGAGTATAATATATTCTCTTCCATATTGATTCTTAACAATGATAAGTTGTTATTGTTGAAATCTCCTGTTTAGGAGCAATTGTTATTTTTTCTGGGTTTTGAATAAAGAATGCTCCCCACCAACCGAAGGAACTGTTGGTAATGATAGCATGCTTACAATGTGACATTAACTGCATATCACGAAAACTCTCTTCCCCCTTATTCCAATCTACAAAGTATATTTTGTCTTTAGAAAAATCTAAATTGAAAATCTCAGCATTCTCTTTACACCAATCTACACTTCCTGGGTCACAGAAAAAGACAAAAACAGGGTTTTCAACTTTCTTCTTTATATACTTTACGGCTCGTTTGAAATAACCATACTTATAGCAATAACCATTTATGCCCAACATATCTCCTCTTCTGGCATGTATGGCTACAGAATTGCAATTGTCAAGGAACGCTGCCATATCAGAGTTTTTATCATCCGCCAAAGGAGGGAAAATAAAAGCATCTCTTACTTCTTTTTCTATTCTTTCCAAGCCATTGCCATAGAGTTTTAATGAAAGCCATTGACCAGTAAAGATGTTGTCTGTTCCCTCATAGAAGATATCATTAAAATGACATTCTCGGCAGATAAATTTCTTTCTGAATATCGACCTATAATTACGTTTCAAGTATTCTCCCAATGCAGAGTCGACCAATCGCTCTCGTAAGTTGGGTTTATATTCTACTTTCATGTTGATATTATAGCTCGCCGTCTTCAGTTCAAAGTCTCCACGAGTATTTCTTATGTCAAGTCCTGCATTGCGGAGAGCATTGGTAATATAAACTGGATAGTTCCAATTCTTATCCCAAAAATCCGAAGCATGAACCTCATCCATTATTTTCCGCCACTTCTCTTCTGTAAAACGCTCTCTAATGTTTGGAGCATTAATACCAAAAATTCGCTTTAGCTCATATCCATTCCACTGCTTGATTACCTCATTGCACTCTGGAATGTCGTAAATCATTGTTTCGATATAAATATCTTCATCAGGATGAAGGCTTTTTAATGCAAGATACTCACAATAACTAAGCATCTGATTACCCAATCCCGATTCTATGTGTACTATTTTCATTATTTTTGTGAGGGTTTATTATTGATAAAAATATAAAATATATAGCAAATGTTCTTGTTTCAGACATTGCTGAACCGGAAAATGAATTAATCAACAACATTAGTAATGATGCTGATGTTAATAACAAAAATACATTTTCCTTTCTGTTATTATAACTAAATAAAATCAAAGCCAAAACAAAAATGATATATATACCAGAACCAAGAAATCCTAATTTCGTAAGAATATTTCCATATGAAATGTCTGGGGTCGTTAGTTGTACTGCACCTGTACGACTGGGGTTCATTAATCCTATATTAAAATGATAATGATGGTCAACCCAAGGTTGAGAATCACTGATTAATCCTAAACCAAACAATTGCTCTCCAAGAGGTCTATGAATCATATATTCATATCTTTCATAAACCCAAGCAAAACGATAAAGCATTGTTCCTTGGTCTCGCCCTTGTACATATCCTTCTTTAAAATTACCTGCTTTTATATCATCAAAATCTGAAGTTCCACCATTCGAGAATCTACTACTAATAGTATCTATCAAAGGCAAAAGCAACAAGGCTATGATTATTAATGCACTTCCTATTTTTTTTACTTTTCCTGCAAATAGAAGAGTTAGGAATATTAGCAGTATTGAAGTTATTATCATCGTTCTTCCGAGAGTACATATTAGTGCTACAAAAAATAACATACGATATAGATTTACTCTTCTTCCAAACAATTCAGGCTTTAAAAAGGTTAAAACCAAGAAAATGTCTAAATTGGCAGGAAAATTATAAAAACGTGGAAGACCTGTAGCATCATCTATACTAAAATCGCCATAAGGCATCAATGCGGTCTTTGTCACAATCTGAAGGATATACAGTAGACTGGTTAAGACGCATATTTTTAAAAGTAACTTGAATACCTTTTCAAAAGTCTCTTTGGACATATTGACTAAAATTGGGAAAGAAAATACTAAAAGAAAACTTCGCCCTCCTTGGAGTATCTGATATGGAGTAAAATGGTAATAGGATAAAGAAAATAGGATGCTTGCAAACATGAAAACAATGAACCATTTATATTGGGTAACAAAGCTCCATCTTGGTATTTTATACTGCTTCTTACTTAACAATATAACACTAATGACAAATGTATAGATAATAGCAAGATCCATATTCTTGCAACCTAATATATCATCTGTCCAAAGCCCAAATCCGCCACCGACTCCCATCATAAAACTCAAATATAGAAAATATGACAGATAACGGTATTTAGGACGGAAATACAAAAATATTGCGATTATTAATAATATTATTCCTATCATGATTTATTTTATATATTTTATTATTTTACAGGGATTGCCACCTGCTATGCAATTGGCAGGTATGTCACTCACGACAACACTTCCTGCTGCAATAACACTTTTCGCTCCAATGGTAACACCTTTTAAAATGATACTCTTTGCTCCTATGAATACATAGTCTTCTATAACAACTGAAGAACTCTTTATGTTACAATCTCCTTTAAGGTTTCTGTCTTCCCAATCTATAGAATGGTGATTGCTATCCGTAATCAAACAACCTGCACCTATTAGCACGTGAGAACCTATTTGCACAGACTGAACACAATTGATGTTGGTGGCACTTATACCAGAATTATCTCCGATTTTCATTACCCCCCCCAGAATAAATATTAAAACTACTGTATTCTCCTCCTAATATATGCCCTCTGAATCCAGAACGGCATATAAAATTATCACCAATTTGAAGTGAACCGCCATTAGCTATAGATATGGCCGTTTTACCTTCCATCCTTAGATTGAGACCAATTTTTGCTCCTTTCCATTTTAGATTTTGGAAGTTGTAAAATTGATAATAATGAATTTTTATTTTATTGCAGCATTTATTCATTGCTGCGAAGAACATAAATAATAGACGTTTCATGCAAAAATATTATTTATCGTCGTCCCATAAGGATTGGTAAATACTTATGAACAAAACTAATTAAAGGAATGAAAACTATGCAAATGCACAGCGAGGCTATGACAAATGCAAGGCTTTCTATTACAGGATAGTCCTTCAAGAAATGTCCTATCAATCTGGCTATGGGATAAACTAAAATTAAATGAAAGGCTAAAATAAGAATTGAGCCTTTGGAAATAGTACGTATATCTTGTTCTCTAAAATTTTGAAAGGCATAGGAAACTATAACCATTGCAAGAATATTTATTAAAGAACATAACACCATAATTATTAGGCTTTTGCCTACCCCCCTCATAAGTATAGGCTATACCATTATAAGAGGCAATTAAGACTGTTGCTACAGATGCAACAGCTACAGAACTATTCCAACGCCAATCATGCAATTTCTCAGTTACATTTTTTACTATATTCTTAACCTTAAACCAATAGCCGAGTACGAAATAAGGATAAGCATAAAGAACATTACTCAATGCCCATTTTAGACGGAATCCCCAATAGTGATATAGAATCATGCCCGCCACACAAAGTAATGTTACGACTCCCAACAAACGAGTCTTTGATGAAAGTTGAAAAACTATCTTTACTATAAGCAAACAATACACAAACCACATATTCAGGCAACCATTCATGCCATCTATAGAATGAAAACCTAATATAATTTCTAAAAGCAAAGAAAATAACCTATGCCCATCCAAAATATTAGAAATAATATAAGGTAAATTGATTAAGATGCTTAACAGAAGAAATGGAATTATCAATCCATTGAAGTTCTTTCTCCAGAATATTTTCCAATTATCTTCTTTCTTAGCGAGAAATCCCGACATGAAAAAGAACAAGGGTACATTGAACGTATATATCCAAGCCGAGATATATGGAGGGAAAAAGTGTCCTAAAACTATGAAGAACATTCCTAATGCCTTCACGGTATCAACCCATAATATTCTACTTTGACTCATAGCCATATTCATTTACCGCCTCAGCTAATGCTTTTGCTGTTTTTCTAGCCCAAACATTCCAATTCAACACTGTGTTATAAACATCCAAACAAGTTTTTGACATACGTTCTAACTCGCCACTTACCAAACAATCCTTGATTTTCTTTCCAAAATCCTCACCACTTGCTGACATCGAAAGTAAATATCCATTTTTACCATTCAATACATAGTTTGGAATACCTCCCGTATGGTACGAAAAACAAGGCAGTCCATTGGCAGTAGATTCACAAAAAGCTATTCCTGCACACTCAGCCTCCGTTGGAAGTAACATACAGTGACACTGAGCAATAACACCTTTAAGGCATTCATATTGCTTCCTGTCATTCTTATTAAGAAAGCCTATATAATTCACATAATCAAGTTCCTTAATTCCCGCATCTAAATTTGGCGTTCCAACTATATGTAAAGTTGATTTCACTCCATTTTCATTGAGCCACCGACATGCCTCAACTGCCTTAATACCGCCCTTTCGCTGCCAATCAACGCCCAAAAACAAGATGTGAAGATGTTCATCATAGCTCCATCTATGGGGCACAATATCTTTCTCATCAATATTAGGCCCGTATTCTGCCAATGAAACCTTATTCTGAGATTGATGATAATAGCCAAGTGCAGAATCAATAGCCCATTGACTAGGAAGAACAATTTTCGTTGCATGGTCTAAAACCAATTGTTGAGTTCTGTCTCCTATTTTCACTGACCTTGCCTCAACGTCCGCTTCCCAATAATAATTAATCATCGAATGGTACAATGCATCAGACATATATACAGTAGGCTTTTCCACTGAGATAAGTTGTGTAAAAGGGCAATACAATACATCAGCTTTTGAAAGCATTTCTTTGTCAATGGAATATTCTTTCAAACGGATATACAGCGGACTTCTGTCACCAGGCATAGTAATGCGTAATGCTTTGGATATTAACTTTTGGAAATTCAGCCAAAATTTTGAAAGGAAGCTGTCATTGAAAGGAATCCAAAATACATTCAAGTCATTTTGTCGGCTCAAAGCCTTGAATACTTGAAATGTAGTTCCACTTTGTGGTCGGCGGTCATACGGATTTTCTTTGCAAATAACACCCACATTTATTTTTTTTCTTTCATTCATATTAACCTAAATTATTCTTTATATATTGAATTCCTTTATTTGCATAAGCCTCAATCTTACATTCTATCAAATCATAATTAATATCTCGTTCTTTCAGTGCATTCACATTTTTAATCATTCTCGTCATCTTTAATCCGATAGCATTATGGAAAGTGGTGATACGAGAATCGTCCCCATTAACATCATAATGGACAAACGGTTTTCTAAAGATTACAGAAAACATATTGCCATGAAATGTATTAGTAACAATAAAGTTAGCATGATGAAACAACCAAAGAAATTGTTGAGGAGAAGCATCCATAAGATTAAAATCAACATTCTTTTTGGATTCACCCTTTAGTCCACGTGTATTACAGATTTGTACCACAGGCAAGCCTAACTTTGTTCCTATCTCACGGGCAAAGGCCAAAGTCTCATCAACCTTAGAAAGGGTATATACCAATAAATATTTTTCTGGTAAATTAGGATATGTTTTCTCTATACTTTCCCATTCATTTATGTTCAACAAAAGTGTTGGATCGGGATTTACAACTGAGTCAATTCCAAATTCTTCTTTTAAATACTCTTTGAGAAATATTTCTCTGACACCAATAGATTTCATCTTCTTAAAGAAACCTAAATACTTGTCATGCTCTTTCTGAGGGAACTTGCAACTACCAGCACTTGCCGCATAGGAAAATTTGCAATTTGTATCTCCAAAGTCAAGAAAATAAATAGGATCGTTCTCTCCTGTGGAAATAGGATTCCATATCTGGTCTGAACCGCAAATCAAAACATCATATTTAGTTGACGGAATATCATTCCTATTATTAATTTGCTCCGATTTCGGAAGTTTACATTCGATAAAATCTTTGAACACTTTCTCTCTTTTCTTTCCGATGCCCATAATTCCACGAAGGAAAATATCCTTTATATTCCATCGCCAATTTTTATAAGGAGTCCAAAGTTTCCACTCGTATGCATCTGTGGTATGTGGATGGCGAAAATCTATCAGCTCCGCATTTGTCCCCAGTTTTTTCATTGTCATAACCATAGCATACGCTTGAAGAACTGAGCCATAATTATGAGCAGAATGAAAGGTGACAATTCCACATTTGAGTTGTCTATTTGAATAGTCGAAATTCATATTGTCTTATTGTTTTTTTATTATTTTACCTATTCTCCTTTTTATAATTTTATCTATCATACAGAATATGTATGCATTTCTGAGTCCAATAATAGACGAAATACTCTTAAATAGTATTATTCTTAAATTCTCTTCCTTTGGATGACGAAGTTGATCATTTCCATTGATGGCCTCAGTTACGGGACGTTCATAGATATTTAAGCTATGACGAATCGCCTCAATAAGCTGCATTCCCTTCTCTGTGATTGGCAGAACACAAGAAATACCATTCTTATGTTCTGGAATTTCTTTATCTGAAACCTCATTTTCCAATCCCCAAAAATCACCTATTGTTATATCTGATATACGTTCCGGTTTGGCATAGTGACAGGTGTTACAACTAAAACGAGAAGTACAACCATCAATGAACGTATCCATATATAAATCTTCATAACGATGTGTCCATAGGTTATTAGATTTATACAAAAGTTTATCCTTCTCAAAGACACACAAACTATAAGCATCAGGTAATCTGAACTTTATGTTTGTCACCCTTGGTGCATCAATCTTTAAATCCTTTTGGATATAATCCTTCAAGAATTTGTTGGATGGAGTACCGTGACAGATGATGTCAACAAGGTACAGATTGTCTGGGATGGTTTTATACAGTTGCTTAATGGCTGCAACTTGACATGGTGTTCCGATAAACAATACCATAAGACCGTCTTTAACGTCCTTACGCAACTGTGGGATAATGCCCACTATCTGGCTTTGCACATATTTCGATCCCTTTAGCAAATGAAGAGCCTCCAGATTGTCCACTCGTATATGAGCAATCTGAATATTTGGAAGAACTGAGCATCCATATACCACACCTCCCTGAGATATTACATATTGAGACATTACAGATGCTGCTCCTCCGGAAGTGCTCGTCACATAATCCACTTCATCCTTTGACCATGCTGCAAAGGCTTTCTTTGGATAAGAACTATCTATATCTTGTAATGAAGGACAGCCTTTCTGACACAGTTTGCAGTCTATACATTTATCTTGGTCAATCTCAGGATACAAATGCCCAAGAAAACCAGGTTTCATTTCTATACAATGCTTGGGACATCTAGCGGCACACAAGCCACATCCCGTACATGCTTTCTTATCACAAATCAACTTCATCTCTTATGAATCTTATTTTTTATGATTGATAACAATTTGCCCTTCTCTGTTGCATTTAATCCCACAAACCATACAGAAACAAATGTCATAACTATGGATATGAGACAAAGGAGAAGAAAATTCATAAACGTATCAGTTTTGAAATACTCTAACTTGGCGAATATAGGAAGCGGCAATGCTACCACTGTCATACTAAGAACAGGAAACAATACACCCTTAGTCATTGCTCTCAAAGAGTAGCCTATTTGTTTACGGCAGAAGAGGAAACGAGCGAATCCAGAAATACCTGAAAATATTATCGTAATATAGAATACAGAAGGTGCATCGCAACCTAATCGCAAGGCTATATATCCAACTGGTACTATTAATAATATGATGAAACTCACTACAATTTGATAATTTCTTATCTTACCAGTTGCAGACAAAGAAGTCATCAATGGAACACCAAACAAATTACCAACCATGGAATCTATCATTATCAGGATAATAAATAAAGCTGTATAATCCGGTACTTCTACCAACCAAAGGCGCAATACATAATTGATGTTTAAAGATAAAGGGAACGCTAAGAAAAAGAGAATAATATAAGAGAACTTGATACCCAAATAAGTAAGTTTCTCCATCTCTTGAATATTTCCATTTGCGTAATTCTTGGTTATTTGTGGATTCAATGCAACCTGGAAATTTGAAATGAAATTCATCACTGCTCCAGATACTTGTGTAGCGACTCCTCTTGCAGCATTGACGACAGGACCAAAGAAAAGATTTAATATGATGTTCAATCCTTGATCTCTCAACATCCATGCCAAGCTGCCAAAGAGATTCCATCCTGCAAATCCAGACATCTCCCGATATAGTTCTTTATCCCAAAACAATCGGAATCGGCTTTCCTCATAATGTCTATGACAATACACTTGATAGATACATCGTATCAAAAATTGCACAACAAAGATCAAAACACCATAAGCTATCAGTTTATCAACCGGACTTATACTCAAAAGATATACGATACCTAACTTCAAAAAAGCCTCAATTATACTGATATATGCATATACACTCATCTTTTCATGAGCAATGAGTACTGCATTATATGGTACCTGAATGACGTTTACACAAAAGGAAAGGATTGCAAATTGGAACACCCAATTAGCAGCAACCAATCTATCAGGAGGTATAACCAGTTTGTAATTTACAAACCAAAGTCCTACTGTCTCCGCCAAGAGAACCACGGCTAAAGCAATACCGATGTGAATATTTAAAGATGACGCAAATACATTTTTCAATTTCTGTAAGTTTCCCTTACCCAACTCAAATGTCATAAATCGCTGGGTGGAAGTAGTCATACAGTTGTTAAGGAATGCGAACATAGTTACTACTCCTCCAACAACATTATAAATACCATAATCCTTGATTCCTAACTGAGCCAACACAACCCTCGATGTGTAGAGTGTAACAAGCATGATGAGAATCATGCGGAAATACAACAATAATGTATTCTTAGCTATCCGCTTATTATTATCTGATGTTTGATTTGACATAAATTATTTTCCAAATTCTTTAATTCTCTGTTCTTCTTTCAATGAGCAAACAAGCAACTATCCATTCTTCTCGGCTACGATATAGCCATCCAAGCCTTGAACTACTACCTTGCTT
>ERZ1673741.527-NODE-527-length-40942-cov-91.008780_pt1 | contig 40942 bp, 38 predicted proteins | sample MGYA00580209_ERZ1673741 | MGnify/ENA primary metagenome ERZ1673741 (study PRJEB41218, sample SAMN15661754) | gut metagenome | host: Homo sapiens | place: Canada: London | collected 2015-08-20/2019-03-30 | study: EMG produced TPA metagenomics assembly of... | reverse complement strand
GAATCGCCTTTAAATAAAGGCGGTTCAGAGGGTGTATGGAAATATAGATGGTTACTTATGGCAAGAGTTGCCATGCTCCTTGGTTCGACAATGGGTATCTGTCCTGCGAGAGTGAAGAAACTCCAGATTTCTACTAATATCTGTGGTGAGAAGTTGAAGAACTGCGGTTATCAGTTTAAGTGGAGCTTTGAGGAAGCTCTTGCTGACTGGTTCGAGGACAATGACAGAAAATATTTGAAATAAGGGTAGCGGTGGTATCGGTACCATGCTATCGCTGCAATCGGTACCATCGTATTGTTCCTTTAGCCAATATGCTTGTTATCTCCCGCGTGGTATTATCATATAGGTATAAACAATTTAAAAATAGAAACAATGAAAATAGAAAAAGCTATTTTTGTAAATCGTGCTCCATTTCAAAAAGTCGAATTTGATTTTTTGGAAAGTGGAGTAAATGTCTTGTCTGGAATTAACGGTAGAGGTAAAACTACGGTTATCTCTCATATCGTTGATGTTTTTTACGAAATGGCAAGATCTAGTTTCTCGAATTCTTTCGAAGGAAAGGAAAATACGTTCTATCGTTATTCTTCAAACTTGTTTAATTTTGCAGGCTCTTCTTATTCTTTATTTTATGTTCGTTTCAAAGATGAGAATAAATGTATCGATTATATAGATTGTCGAGGTAAAATGAGAGAAGATGAATATAAAGAGAATGTCCTTCTTGAAAATAAAATTCCGTATGAAAATTTTTCTCGTTCGTTAGAAAGTAATAACTATGTTAAAAGCTTTCATACAACGGGAAAGGATGATGTGGCTAAAATATTTCACCATAATATCTTAACCTATTTTCCTTCTTACAGATATGAACAACCTGGTTATTTGACTGATCCGTATAAAGTTAATATTTGTTTTAATATAAATTCAGCTATCTCAGGTGAATTGCCTAATTCTATAGAAGTTGTTTCAGACTTGAATGGTTTGGCAATGTGGTTTATGGATGTTATATTGGATAAAGAATTATATAGTAGTCGGCAATCATCACAGGTTCTAATCAATAATTTAAATAGGATTGTTTCTGCTTCTTTAAAAAGTTAAACAGGAATTGAAACAAGGTTAGGTATTGGACCGAGAGAAAATACAGCCTCTAGAATAGCAATTACAAATCAAAATGGGCATATATTATATCCAACAATCTTCAACATTTCATCAGGTGAGAGTGCACTTATCTGTATGTTTGGCGAAATACTAAAACAAGCAGATAAACTTGGAATGGTTATGGATGTCCCAGGTATTGTACTTATTGACGAAGTCGATAAACATCTGCACATAAAATTGCAAAAAGAAATTTTGCCTCAATTGTTTGAGCTTTTTCCTAATATACAATTTATTGTAAGCAGTCATTCACCATTCTTGAATATGGGGCTTGCGGATAGAAATAGCAATCGAACCAGATGTTTTGATCTGGATAATAATGCTTTGGAGTGTATGCCTGTAAATAACCAATTGTATTCTGAGGTATATGATATGTTTATCAATGAAAACAACCGCTATGCGGAAAAGCTAAGGTTGATGGAAGGTAAAGTGGCTGCTTTGTGTAAACCTCTTGTTATCACAGAAGGGAAAACCGATATCAAGCATATATTAAAAGCTAAGGAAGTTTTAAACATAGATTTGGATTTTGATATAATAGATTCTGCTTCTCAACCAGATGGTGACGATAACCTAAAAAAGTTATTGAACCATTTAGCAAAGATAAAGCAACCGCATAAAATTATAGGTATCTTTGATTGTGACATATCCAAGACGGTGTCTGAAATGCATCCTGGTGGAAATAGTTATAAGGATTATGGCAATGGTGTTTATGGTTTTACGATTCCTGTTCCCAAGGAAAGAGAGAAGAATGGTCAGACAGGGATATCTATAGAGTATTTATACTCTGATGGCGAGATAAAGAGCCCTGTAAATGAATCTGGACGACGCCTTTTCTTGGGAACAGAATTTAAGAGAAAATCTATGTTACATAATGAAGACAGCAGATTGACTTTATGCAAACCAAACGGAAAAGGGGAAGATAAGATACTGGAAAATAATGGAGGTCAAGCGGTTTATGATAAGGAAGATAATAATTACTTGGCGAAGAAGGATGAATTTGCAGAGGCTATCAAAAGTGGGTTCATTCACATAAGCGAAGAGAGCTGGAATCATTTTAAGCCGATATTTGACCTGATGAGTGAAATCATGCAGAAGTAGAGTTGCCTGTGGCTTATCTTGACAAAGTTTTCTGATAGAAAGTGTTAATTTATGAAACTGATATATTGTTATATAGAGCGTTTTCGCAACATAGAAAACCAGGAGGTATCTCTATCTGATGAATTCGATTGTCACTACCGTGATTCTAAAATATTTATAGAAAAGCGGGAAAAGAATCCTCTGATGGATTATATCTATGACAATGGATTCATGAGTAATCTCAGAATTATTGTAGGAAAGACAGGGTCTGGTAAAACCAATTTCCTGCAATTGATAGGTATGGATTGGTGGAACAGGGAAGACACGGCTGAAAGTGATGTATATCTACTGTTGTATAAAATGCATGATGAAAATGCTTTTTTTTCGAAGAAGTGGGGCTAGGGAATGCCAAATGGGCATATCGCTTCACTTATGATTTCGATAAGCATGCAATTCTGAACTCTACTTCTGCATCTTATGCTGATCATGAGGATACATATATCATCAACGCCTTTGATAGATATGAAGGAGTTGGGGGTTGTGGAAGTTTGCAGGGAGTATCATGTATATCATGCAGGAGGTGTTCGGCATGCCTGCCTCTCGCCTTATTGTTCCTCCGAATGAGAAGTATGGTAAGTTTGTGCTGAATGAAGTGCTGGAAGCCGGTAACTTCGGAAGGCATGATGCCCGGAATCGGTTTGGTAGGTCACAGCTTGGACATAATCTCCAAAGGGTGTATCGGGATATAAGACTCGTGAGGTATTTTCCTGGTGAGGCTCTTTGTGAACCATTGTTCCGTACTTGGCACTTCTTCTGGAGGCTAAAATATAAAAAATAAAATAATCAAATAATTAATTGAAATAATTCTGTTTATGTTTATCGAGATGCAAATAGGTAATCAGCTAGATGAGGATGATTATCTGCACTTCGATTATCAATGATAATCATAATGAAGAAAAAAGTTTTTGTGAGCGGTTGCTATGACCTGCTACATTCTGGTCATGTGGAGTTTTTCCAGCAGGCATCACAGTATGGTGATGGATCCGGAGATGCTCGCCCGACTGGTATTCTGCTTTGAGAACAATCCGGAGCGTCACGATGGTATCATCTCGGGTGCCCAGGATTCTATCGGTATCTGTGTTCCCGGTCTGGTGCGTCATTATTATGACAATAACTTCTGGCCGGAGAAGATTGAGAGTACGCAGGATGAGATGACTCTCCGTTTCCTGGAAGACCACCTGGTGATGATTCCGATGGAACCGAGAAGACCGGGATGCAGTGTGGTGGAAGGTAAGGATATCACGCCTGAGAAGGTGAAGGCGCTGACTGATGCAGCTGATGCCTGCTGGAAGGCGATTCTGGCGCACGACCTTGATGCCTTTGCTGCAACATACAGGGCATCTTTCGAGGCCCAGATTGCAATGTTCCCGGGTATGGTGAATCCGTCTATCAACGGTGTGATAGAACCGGAGGCGAGTGTACAGCCGATGATTGACCGCTACAGCAACATGGAGGAGGTTCTGGCATGGAAGATGCCGGGAGCCGGTGGCGGTGGTTATCTGGCACTGGTAGTAAAGGACAGTCTTAAATTTGCAGAGAATCATGACGAAGCCATCCATCTTCAGATACGAAGGGCATAACTATCTGGTGCCCTTCCTCATCATCAGCAGTCTCTTCTTCATGTGGGGCTTTGCCCATGGCATTCTGGAGGTGCTGAATCCGCATTTCCAGGAGTCGTTCCATATCAGCAAGGCGATGTCGGCCCTGACGCAGGCTGCTGTCTATGGTGCCTACTTTCTGATGGCGCTGCCTGCCGGATGGATTATCCGGAAGTGGGGCTACAGGAGGGGAGTGATAACAGGACTGGTTCTCTTCGGTATCGGTGCTCTGATGTTCATACCGGGAAGCAGGATCAACAGTTTCTACTTCTTCGTTCTGTCGCTGTTTGTGATAGGATGCGGACTGACCTGTCTGGAAACGAGTGCGAATCCTTATACTACGGTACTGGGACATCCTGACAAGGCGGAGAGCAGAATCAACCTGTCACAGTCGCTCAATGGTATCGGATGGATTGTGGGACCGTTGGTTGGCGGACAGCTTCTGTTCTCGGGTGTCAACATTGCCATCCCTTATGCCCTGGTGGGTATCTTCGTGCTTGCTGTGGCACTGGTCCTGTCAAGGATTAAGTTGCCGGACCCAAGGAGAGCGCATGAGGCGGATACGAACGAGATGGTGGAGGAGAAGCCGATGCGAGTGATGGCATTCGGTTTCGGTATGCTGACCTTGTTTCTCTATGTGGCTGCCCAGACGGGTGTGAACAGTTTCTTCATCAACTATGCTGAGGAGAGCATTCATATAGAGAAGCAGACTGCCAGTCTGTATCTCGCCTTTGGCGGAATGGGTCTGTTCTTTATCGGCCGACTGGCTGGTGGTGTCATCATGAATTATGTCCAGCCAAGGCTGGTGCTGCTGGTCTGTGCCATCCTCACCTTTGTTGCCACATTGATTGTGGTGGTATGTAGCGGAACCTTATCGCTCATTGCGTTCTTCGCCCTGTATCTTGGAGAGAGCATCATGTTTCCGACTATCTTCTCGCTGGCATTGAGGGATGCGGGTACAAAGACCAAGCTTGCCTCTTCATTGCTTATCATGACGATAGTGGGTGGAGCGGTTGCTCCAGTAATCATGGGGTATATTGCGGATACTACGGGCAGTATGGCGATTGCCTTTCTCATACCGTTAGTATGTTATGGGGTGATTGGAGGGTATGCGTTATCGAAACGCTCTGCCTCCCTTTAGCCAAAAGGAGTTTTTTCGAAAACCTACCCGTCCTTCCTTACCCTTAAGGAAGGCTCCACCTCTCACCCCGACCCTCTCTCCTCAGGAGCGAGGGAGAAAACCGCCCTACTCGGTGCTCGGAACCGCTACGCTCTAAGGTTGGCGGGGCATCAAAGCCCTCGCCATGTTATGCGGGATGGGACCGCCTGGCTGTTGCGGGGGGAGATCTAATGCTGCATCAAAGCCTTCGCCATGGTTGTGCGGGATGGGACCGCCTGGCTAAAGGTGGATAGGATTATTGAAGTGCTGATTTTGTAGTAATTCGCTGATGAGTTGCAGATTTCTTTTGATTTTCTTGGTGGTTTCGAGGAAAAAGCGTATTTTTGCGGCAGATTGCAATTAAAGAATTTAAAAGGAGAACTATTATGGATACATTAGATAAAGAATTTTGGGAAAAACGTGAAGCTGCTATGAAAAGATTTATGGCGGCAAAAGAGCGTAAAAAGGCTCGTGTAGCTGAAATTACTAAGAGCCTTTGTGAGGAATATAAGGAACGAACGGGGGTATATCCTAAATATATAAATGTTTGGTAATGAAACCACTTCCTTTGGATATAATTAATGCTTCTGCTCCTTATGAGGTTTATTGGCATGAAACGTCTCGAACTTATCGCTTTAAAAGTGATTTTGGTGTGGTACTTGCTATTGGCTTTGATGATGATGACATCATTGAAAATGCAGAATCATATGTCTTTTCTATCATCAATGTAAATAAAACACCTTCTCCACGAGACTTGAAAATGCGTGATACGGTGATGCTTATCATAGAGAACTTCTTTAATATGAACGAAGCAGCTCTCTTGTATATTTGTGAGAGTGGGGATGGTAAGCAGCATATGCGAAGCCGTCTGTTTGAATATTGGTTTTCCTCTTATCAAATGAAAGATAAGTTTATTTTGATGCCTGTCAGTATCGAAGATATGGAGGGAATTGAAAATTTTGCAGCTTTAATTATTCGAAAAGATAATCCGAATGTTTTAGATATTGTTGCAGAATTTTCAAACACTGTGGCTATGTTTAGGGTAAAACCTAATAGTCATGACTAATTTCTTTTGATATTCTTGATGGGCTTAAAAGTCTTTACGACTCTTTCGGTTCCCCTTACAGGGGACAGAAACCCCTGGGGGAGGGTCCTTAACCCACTCCCAAGCCCTCGCCCTTTCCAAAAGGGCAAGGGATGTAACCGCCCTCCGGTGCTCAGAACCGCTACGCTCTAAGGTTGGCGGGGCATCAAAGCCCTCGCCTTGTTGTGCGGGATGGGACCGCCTGGGGAATACAGGTTATAGTGTAAACCACCAATACAGCGTAAGGTGGGTTGAATGAAAAATATTATCTTTGCAGCCGTTTTAAAATTCATATAAAATGGAAAGCAAAGAATATTTTATTTATTATGCATATGCCGCCTCCTGTGCATGGTGCTGCGATGGTGGGGCAATATATCCATGACAGTAAGTTGATTAATGATAAGTTTGATAGTCATTACATCAATCTTACCACGGCTAAGAATCTGCAAGATATTGGTAAGGTTGGAATCAGAAAGTTGGTTGATTTTATCATGCTGCTTCGTAGAATCAGAAAGAGTTTGAAGGAAATTAGACCGGACTTGGTATATGTAACACCTAATGCCTGTGGCGGTGCCTTCTATAAAGACTATATCGTTAAGGGAATTAAGGTGATTCTCTTGTTTGAATGTTTATATAGTGATGTCATGAAGTATGTAATAATGTGTGAGTAAGACATAATATGAAACTGATATATTGCTATATAGCGCACTTTCGCAATATCGAAAACCAGGAAGTATCTCTTTCTGATGAATTCGTTTGTCATTACCGTGAATCTAAGCTGCTTATTGAAAAGCAGGAAAAGAATCCATTGATGGATTACATTTATGATAATGGGTTCATGAGTAATATAAAGATCATTGTCGGAAAAACTGGGTCTGGTAAAACCAATTTCCTGCAACTAATTGGTATGGACGAGTGGCGCAGAATAGAGTCTGATGCTAGTGATGCTTATCTGTTGTTGTATAAAATGCATGATGGAAATGCCTTTTTTGCTGAGGAAGTAGGTCTTGGTCATAAGAAACGTGCATATTATTTCACATATGATTTTGACAAGCATGTGGTTCTTTCCACTACTCCTGCAACTAAAGCGGATAAAGAGAATACGTATATAGTCAATGCCTTTGATAGATATGCTTTTGCAAACTGTCCTTACGAAGATGAAAGGCAGGAAGGGGTGTATCATACTGATACATTTATCCCAAGAATAATTGCTCAATATGGTAAGGCAAGTATTTCTATGGAATGTGATTTCTTAAAAGAGTACTTGAGTCATTTTGCAGAAGAAAGTATCAAAAGAAAGGCCTCTTTGGTTATTAAATGGAATAACTGGCAGAATAAAATCCATTCTGATTTGGATGAAAAACTGGTAAAAAAAGAGTATTGGACATATAAGGATAGAGCGAAAGAGCAAAAGGAAAAGAATCTTCGTAGCGGGCAATACGACAAGCCAGTACTGTATGATAAGAAATCTACTCCCAAGAGTCGTTTTATACATGACTTGATGGTAGATTTTGCCATATATTTGCGTAAGTGGGCTGAACAGGTGGATTATGAGTTTCCTGAAAAATACTACAGATATGCCGGCATGGTATATGATTTGGGAGTTGAAGACCCTAGAGAATTGCCTGATGGAGAGAAAATAGGTATTTTGAAACGTATCGATTGGTTATGCCAATATATTGATTACCATACTGATGAAGAAACCAGTAATCGAGGACTTGTTTGGCAGATTGGTTCTGATATTAGAGATTTTTTCCATCTTTTAAGTAAGATGGATGACAAATACTTCACAGATACAGAGTTCTCTATACCTGTAATGGATATAGATATTAGTGAAAAATCTGTGATGGGCGAAGTGTTTGAACGGATGGAGCAATATCGACCAGACGAAATTGGTGTTTTTACAAAATGTCTGTTACCTTATCATTGGACTTATGTAAGTTCTGGTGAGTATCAATATGCTAAGATATGGGGCGTGTTGGAAGAATATGGAGTAAAAGTTAAAATATTGACGCAAGGACAAAAATATTCGGAAGCCATTCAGCCCAATCTCATTCTCTTGTTGGATGAACCTGAGAATTATATGCACCCGGAAATGTGCAGGACTTTTATCAGAAATCTAAATGTCTTGCTAAGTAAACGTAACCCAAATTCGGAATTGCAAGTTCTGATTAGTACTCATTCACCATTTATGCTATCTGATGTTATGGCATCCCAGGTTATTAAAATGAACTATGATGAGTATGGTAAGTGTATTATCTCAAAAAGTGAGAGACCTTATTATGCTGCCAATGTTCATAGTATTATGGCAGATGGCTTCTTTTTGAAATATACCATCGGGGAACAGGCTCGTATTTTCTTGGAAGATAAGTTTGAGCTGTTAAAATCATTGGTATCTAGGAAAAGTGAGCTTTCTTTATCAGAAAAAGAGGAAATTACGATGATTCGCCAATTGATTCCGAATATAGGTGATGCATTGATTCGTCATTGTTTCAGTATGTTGTTGGAAAAGTTGCAATAAGATGATAAGACTATTATTCCCGAATATAGAAGAATTGAAGCAGCTTCATTATGAAGCGGTAAAAAGTTATGTGGCTGATATCATGCGCAAGGAACAACGCAAGGACTTTTATCAGAATGTTATAGTTCTTCCTGGATTTGAAAGTTATGACAAGGAGTATGATTTCAGACATGACACTTTTGATTGGCTCAAACAATTTGTGCTGGCCGATTGCTCGACTCTTGCCAGTTGGGTGGCTAATTGCCCTAAGCTTCTGAAATTTGATTATATGAAGAAGGTGTATATAAACAGATTCTCAAATGGTATCTCGAAATATGTTGATCGGCAAGAAACATATAATTCGTATGCTTTGTTTGAGAAGATGAATTTGAAGGTTTGTCCATATTGCGAGCATGAGTTTCTGGATGTAGTTGAAGTGATGCAGGGTACTCAGACGAAACGTACTATAGAGTTTGACCATTTCTATCCTAAAGGGAGTGATGAGTATCCAGCTTTGGCTATGTGTTTTTACAATTTGATACCAAGTTGTAAATCTTGTAATCAGCTCAAAATGACGAATCCGGTAGCTGCTAATCCTTATGAGGCTAATATAGAAAATCTTTCTTATTTCTATTCAAACCAACTGATTGGTGTGAATTATACTGCAGTATCAGAAACAGACTTCACAATCGGGCTTCATACAGAGGGAAATATGGTGGTTAATCAAGATACCCTAGGTTTAGAACAAAGATATCAAAGTCTGAATTCTACTGCTTGTCAATTGCTGAAGAACAAACAGAACTTCGATGATGATAAGTTGGCAGAGATGGAGCGTATGGGATTTGGAGCGGTAGAGGAACTAAAGCGTTCATTCTTTGGCAAACCTAGAAGCGAGGCTTTGGGTACAGAGCTGCATACAAAGATGAAAGAGGATTTAATTGGGTATTAAAGTATATAATGGTCAGAATGGGTAAAGGATACCAGTTGGAAGATTTTCTCCCAGACTTCGCTATCTAGCATGAAGTAAGGAATAGCTTTCCTACTGTCCTCTGCAAAATAGAAAAACAGATGTTTGATGCCTGGGCCTATGGCATACCTTGTGTGGTTACTCCTGTAGGTGGTCTGCCTGATGTTATTAAAGAAGGAAAGAACTGCCTCGCTTTCCCATTTGATGATGTGGATGCGCTTACCATGCAGCTTCGAAAACTGATGGAATCTCCTGATCTTCTCAGGAATATGGCTGAATATTCTAAAAGCTTCGGAGAGAGGGTGTTCGCTCCTGTTATGGTGAATGAGAGCATTGAGAAATTATATGAGGAAATATTTAAAGCTTAATCTTGATTTTTAAGTATCAGATTTGAGACAAAGGTTATAGTTATGTCCGTTTCATCAACAGTTTTTGGTTATCATGTTCAATATCTCTATACGTTGTATAGAATGATAGAGTCTGCTGATTCTAAAGAAGTATTCGTGCCCGAAGGAAGAGAAGATTTAGACATATATTTGAATGACCAAATTATCGAAACCATACAGGTGAAGTGTTATTCTGGGACTATCGTGTATTCTGATCTGTTTTCCAAGGGTAAATCTACTTCTTTGTTTTCTCGTGGTAAAGATAGTTTAGCTGAAAATTCAAATGTAAAAATATCATTCGTGGCGGTTGGACATGGCAATGATAAAGGAGTGATTTCTGATAGATTGACGAAGGTGTCCTCTCTTGTAAAGTCGCTCAAAAAAGAGGAAACTCTTCATTTGGATTATGCTTCTTCCAAGGAGCTTGCTGCAAAAATATTATGGCAGTCTAAATCGCAAGGAGAGTTGGAAAATTATGTAGAATCTGTTTTAAAGAATCGATTTCCATCTATTGATCCTTTAATAGTAAAGGATTACTTGGTACAGTGGATTTGTTATCTTGTGATAAATGAAATGTCTGCTACTTATGATGATTTATGTTGTCAGGTAGGGCAGATTATTGAGTTTTCTGTGCGCCAAAAGGAATTCTTTACTCAATTTGGACTAACTGTAATTCCACTTTTTCAGTCAGTTTGTCAGGAAGATGTTAATTCTGAAATATCTTATTATCAAGGTATATCTGCTAAGGAAATACATATTGCCAAAAATTATGATGTTGTCAGAGAAGAAAAGTTGCAACAACTCTATGAGAAGCTGAAAGACAATAATCTTGTTTTCATAACGGGTGTCTCAGGTTCTGGCAAAAGTAGTTTAGCATATCGTTATTTGAAGATTTGTGGTACTCCTTTACGATACGAGATTAAATATGTAAATCGAAATAACATATCGCAGATTATTGCCACCATCAAAGATATTTCGAAAGGCTTGAAGAGTGAAGCTTTTGTTTATTTAGATGTGCTGCCATACGATACTTCATGGATTCAAGTGGTAAATGAAATAGAGGATACTCCTTTTGTTAAATGCTTAGTAACAATCCGGCAGGATGATTGGAATAGGTGTAAAAACAAGGTTAATGAGAAACTTCATTATTCTACTCTTGCTTTAGATTTAACCGAATCTGAAGCAAAGGATATATTTAATCATCTATGCGATAGAGGATTGTGCCATATTGATATATTTGAAGAGGCTTGGAATGAATCCGGACATCCTCAAACATTGCTTGAATATGTGTATTTCTTGACACATGGTGTTCCTCTAAGGGCAAGAATCTCTGAACAGATAGGAAGACTTGATCATGTAAATGCCTCCTTTCTTCAGTATATATCTGTCTCGAATGTCTTGCAGGGAAATATCTCTGTGAATGCCATTCGGAACTTGTGTCATCTTTCTCCAATGGACCTGTCTCGATGTATAGACCAAATGAAAGGTGAATTCTTTGAGTATAATGGTGAAGGATTTTCTGATGTTCACCCCATTAGAACTCATATCATAGTTGAAGAGATATTTAGGAATTATAGAAATGGATTAGGAGAAATCGGTATGGAATTATTCGAGCATATTAATGAAAACACAAGCCCTCTGTTTCTTATGGCCCTTATAGATGAAGGAAAATATACGCCTGATTCTCTTTTACGTGAATTGGAGGGTAAGAAGATAAACTCTATGCAAGCGTATATTGTGGCAAGAACATTGGTGTGGTGTGGAGTTAAACATTATATTGATAATAATCAAGCCGCGTTTGATTGGTTAAGGCAAACTGCGCCTCTTTGTTGGCAATACTTAGTGCCTGTTAACTTTACGGAAATCGAACTTGAGGAATCTGTAGATAAATTGTTCGGAAGCCAAATAGGTCTTACGATGGATGATGTAAGGAAAAAATTTTCTTTGCAGACTGAGGTCTATTTCTATTTATGTAAATGGCTTGATAGTTCCATTTCTTTGGAAAAGCCTAAAGAGTGGCGTGACTATTTTTGGTTGGCAAAATTCTTAACGATATGTAATTTGCAGCTTTCTTATAAGCCAGAGTTTGTTGATTTTAAGATAGATGCTAAAGCTCCTAATAATTTGGAAGAGATGGCAGATGTTCTTCTTGGACTGAAACTGGCAGGTTATGATTCTGCCACATTTAATCAGCTGGAAGAAAACTTCGTTAAGCAATTTCGTATCCAAAATAATATCTTGGAGTTTGAAATTTGTGAAAATGAGGTCAAATGTCTTACTTTCTTAGACTATTTTTCAGCAGGGAAACAATTTGGAAATGGAGATAGGGATGGGGATATAATGCATCGCATTAATATGCATCATATTGATTTGCTGAGAAAAGCATTTCCCAATGCAGATGTATATCATTCAGAGATCATAAAAGATGAGATTTTTGAAGATATAGATTTGACTTTTGAAAAGCATATTAGTAGAGAAAAGTTACCGCTTGATGATATGCAAGAACCGCGCACAATGATAGTGCATTTGTATGAAAAAAGCTATGTTCTTCCTTCCAGAAAGGCTTATTGTGATCAATTGATAACTTTGCGTAAGCTATTTGTTGATGTAATAAAAGAATATTGGCAAGGCATTGATGACATTCATCGAGTTGGAAAGGCGTACAATGCCAAAATGGATCAAGTTTCTTATGATGTGTGTGATAAGATTTTAAATACTCACATAGAATTGCCTGCAACTGAAATAAATAGATTCGGATTAGGTTATGAAATTAACAAAGAGGAGAATGAAGACCAAAGTGCAAAAGATAATTTGAAGAAATTAAACTCCTTGTATTCTCATTATTCTACTGATTTGACAATCTTCTTCAGACAGTGTTACCAGCCTTCAGGTGGCTTCATCAATGATGTTCAAAGAATGACGATGATATTGCTGGATGCACAGGATAAGTTGGAAAAATTGCAAAGCTTATTTCATCAGTTTTTTGATGGTTATGTTGATGTCGTTGAGATCAAGCAACTTGATGAGAGAGAAAAACAGCAGATGACGTGCCTTATTGCAGTTTATAATTGGTTAGCTCAAAACCAGCCTTATATGTCTTGCAGGCAGTTATTAAAGCAGATAAAACCAAAGAAACTGACGGCTACTCAAAGATTTGAAGTCAACGATGAGGTTGTTGATAATCCGTCTCAAACTATAGTTGACTCTATTGAAGATTTGGAAAATCTTCGGAATATGCAATTGAGAGATATTTATAATAGATGCTCTCATCTTGATGACTTATCTATCCAAATCGTTGATAAGTATATAAAACGCTATGATGATACTATAGAGAGTATGAGAAATTGTAGTTTATAGTTAACTGTATTTTGCTGCTATCGTCAAAATAGATAACGATAGGTTGGCAAGAAAAATAAAGTCCTTCTTAACTCTCTGCTATTGAAGAGAATGAAGCAGTTGGAAAACAATCAAAAGACAATATGAGGTTATCTTGTGATCCCAACAGTGGAGTTTAATATTATCTTCCAATTGACTCATATCTACTCGCATCTGATGAATGAGGGGATTGGGTTAAGGCAACTGGTGGATTATTACTATGTGGAGGGTATGCGCTTTCGAATCGCCACGTTCCTCTTTAAATAAAAGGAGGATTTTTCGAAAATCTACCCGTCCTTCCTTACCCTTAAGGAAGGCTCCACCTCTCATCTCGGTCTTCTCCCCTCAGGGAAGAAGAGGGAAACCGCTCCTCCTCGTCGCTCGGAACCGCTACGCTCTAAGGTTGGCGGACCATCAAAGGTCTCGCCATATTTTGCGGGATGGGACCGCCTTATTATAGCTTGCTGAGGTAGGGAACAGCTGTTTATAGTTTACAGTTAATAGTTTACGATTGATTTCGTGGTTATTTGCTGATCACTTGCAGATTTCTTGTTAATTGCTTGGTGGTTTCGAGAAAAAAGCGTAACTTTGGCGGCAGAAGGTGTTAGATATAGAAGGTATTGATTATGAGAAATATGAATAGAATGTCGGCGGAAGATATCGCTAAACTTGGATGAATTAAGTAAAGCTGAGATAGAAGAGTTGGATGCCGCTATTGATAAATACAAGAATGTGGATACAAAGACTTTGTCTGAGTTATCTCATGATTCTGCTTGGTATGAGGCATGGGATAAGAATCATAATGCTGTCATGACCTCTCTGAATATAGCAAAAGCAGGTGATGCTTCTAATGAGTTTTTAGAGTATCTTCGGAACAGGAATTAGCGCTATAATCGTTTCAGAATGTTAAAAAAGAACGTTTTGTTGCTTAAAGATTTGCTTTTTCCAAGAGAAATCTTTATTTTTGCTTTAAAATGGAATTGTTATGAGCAAATATAGATTTAACATAAGCGATTATCATGCCATAGAAAATGCTGATATTCTGGTAGATGGAATAACAGTTTTGGCTGGACCTAATGGAAGTGGCAAAAGTACCATTTCCAAATGGTTGTATTATATGGTGGATGTTGCCACTAGATTCGATGAGTATGTAGGCAAGGGTGTAAATGATGAATTCAAACATAGTTTGCAGATTCTTGCACGTGCTATTCGAGAAATATGGGGGTATCGCAGTAGTAGAAGTGAAATCTTGACGTTATCGGCCAATATTGATGCTTTGAAAAAAGAAATTAATGTTGGAGCCGCTGTTGATGAGGTGGCTGAAAAATATAATTCTATAGTAGCCGAGTTTACAGAACAGGTAAGACCTGAGTTTCTTTCGGATGATGTATTTGTCTTAAGAAAGGTGAGGGTTATAAACTATTTAAAGCAATTAATTGAGGATTCTGATAACATTGAAACATTTGATAATTTTGAGAAGAAAATGTTTCAACAGACCGATAAGATGCTTGAAGATTGGGAAAAGCGACTTAGTATGCGCTCTATAAAAGACGTATATAGCTTTATTGAGGAGTATCTTCGTGAAGATGATGTAGCTCCTGAGTCGATGCAACTCTGGGAGGATGATGTCAATATAATCTCTGAGGAGAGTCTGGGTTCATTGTTTAACATAGAACGAGCTATTTATATTGATACTCCTATGGCATTGAATGCCAAAAACTTGGCAGACAATGTGTTCTTGCAGCGTCTTCATAGTAACATGACTCATTCTCTAGGTAGGACTTTGGATAAGTCAAAGATGCTTCTCTTGCGTATCGCTCGATTGCTTAATGGTAAAATCTCACAGAGTGATAGTCTTCTAGGCGAGACAGAACTCTATTACGAACGAAAAGATGAGCATCTTAAATTGCCTGTGGAAAAAATAGCTACTGGTATGAAGACTTTTGCTTATCTTTATCAGTTGATCAAGAATGGATATTTGGATGATAAAACTATCTTGATGATTGATGAACCTGAAGTTCATTTGCATCCGCAGTGGATTGTGGAATATGCCAGACTGCTAGTGTTGATACATAAGACATTGGGAACGAAACTGATTTTGGCTAGTCATGATCCTGACTTTATTGCTGCCATCAAGGCCATTGCCAAAAGAGAAGAGGTGTTGGAGGAGACAAACTTCTACATATCTTCCAGCGAAGAGCAAGAATGTTCTTATCGTTATAACTTTAAGTGGTTAGGTAAAGACATTGAGCCTATTTTCGAATCGTTTAACATAGCTTTGGAAAGGATTCAGCAGTATGGCGACACAGATATTTGACAATGATTTTCTTCATACTCATCCTATCTACCAGAATGTGCATTCCACCTTAGTGGATGTCTCGAACAGAGACTATGCTATGGCTCCTTTTGATAAAAGGATTGAATGCTTGGATATGGATGATTATGAGGCTCACTATATGCAAAATGGTGCTAATGATAGTACGATGGATACTGTGATTGGTATAGCCAATTATGATAATAATCATAAGAGTGGCTCTAGTCTGCTGATGGTGGAATTGAGATTGGGATATCAGTCAGCCAAGAACATAACGGCATTGAGCTTAAATAATAAGGTTAAGCATACGATGACTCTTTTGAATGCAGCTGAATTTCCGATTTCACAGGATGCTGTTTTTATCTTTAAGGCAGATGTTTGTCAGCAAGCCAAACATAAGTTGGATGCTTTAGGTCATTCCAATACTTCTAGAAGAAGATGGATAGTGATGAGCCCCGATATCTTCGGAAAAGCTTATATCGCAAAAGAAGATATTCCGTATGTTCCATTGCATGACTATAAAGCAGTATTGGCAAACTTTTGTCGTTTGATAGATTCGCATCTTTGGGATGAAATGGAAAAGGAGTTTGAAACTTGGGGAAGCAAAACATATAGCAGAATTTCTTACATAAGCCAAGAGCGTGAATTGCTGGAAGATATGCTGCGTAATGTTTGGATTAAAATTGAATCAGAGAAAGATAAAGTAGATGCAGATACGTGGGATTATATCAGCCTTATCAAGGAGGATTACCCACATATACTTGGTTAGGGGTGCTTTTGCCCCACCTGTCCCTCACCTGCGGTTCTTTTGGGAAGTGTTTGAGTTGTGGGTGATAAGGGCTGATACAAATATGTTTGTATCAATGACTGCATATACCATTGCGTTCTTTTCTTAATCGTCTGACTTCTCTGATTTCTTCATTGATTTCATCAAGCGTGAGCTCTGGGGTTTCACCTCTTTCTGCTTTAGCTCTAAGTTGCTTGAACGCAGCCTTTGCTTTTGCAGTCACTTCATCTTCTTCTTCATTCTTTGCTTGAATGGAGAATGGAATGCTCTTACTGCGAATTACTGCCTTAACAAAGATGTTGATGGCGGTATTCGCACTCATACCAAACTGTTCGCAGAGTTTATCAAACTGTGCCTTCTGCTGGTTGTCCATACGGACTGTCATTGCTGTCTGTGCCATAAGTCCAAAATGTTTAATTAATAATCATTCTGACTGCAAATATACATCATTATGGCGTTAATTGGTGCGATAATATTCATAATTTAATAAAGATTAATAGTTGAATGAATGATATAACTGCTTGTTTCGCTTTCCTGAAGTATTGCCTTGGATATAAGGTTCCTTACCCTTAAGGAAGGCTCCGCCTCTCACCCCGACCCTCTCACCCTCAGGGAAGAGGGAGGAAACCGCTCCTCCTCGTCGCTCGGAACCGCTACGCTCTAAGGTTGGCGGACCAAAGCGGTCTTCGCCATATTTTGCGGGATGGGACCGTCAGGCTAAAGGTGGATAGGATTATTGAAGTGCTGGTTTTGTGGTAATTCGTTGATGATTTGCAGATTTCTTGTGATTCTTTTGGTGGTTTCGAGGAAAAAGCGTATTTTTGTGGCAGAGTTAAACGTTTAAAAGGAGAAGATTATGGCATTAGAGATAAGAAGCATTCCTGTTTTGACAGGTGAGACCGCTGAACGGTTTGTTCGTGAGGCTGAGGAAAATGAACGCAATCCACAGAGGAGAAAATTAGTCTTTTCTTTTGAGGATATTGATCGCATTATGGAACGTTCACGTAAATATATGAAAGAACATGGAGGAAAAGGACCTTTTGCAAAATAGTTGTGGAGGCTTTCCATATTAGAGTCAAGAATGATGTATCTTGATTTGTTGGGATATATAAGATAAAAAACAAGAGGTAATCTTTTGGATCCTTCTTAACTCTTTTCTGTCCCACAGATCTCACAGATTTACACAGATGGGGCGGGTGTGAAGTCTGCAGTGAATGATAGGCAATTGCTCATTCGCACACGGATCTCACGGATCTCACGGATAGGGCAGACGTAAAGTCTGCAGTGCTGTATTTCTACCTCTCCGTCTCTCCTGTAAGGAGAACTCCACCTTTCTCACCGAGCCTCTCTTCAATAGTCTTTACAACCCCTTCGGTTCCCCTTGTAGGGGACAGAAACCATTCTCGAAATGAGAAGGATGTAACCGCCCTCTGTGCTGTTTTTTCGAAAATCACCCCGTCCCTCTTTACCCTTAAAGAGGGCTCCACCTCTCACCCCGACCCTCTTCAATGGTCTTTACACCCCCTTCGGTTCCCCCGTTTGCGGGGGACAGAAACCTCAGGAGCGAGGGAGGAAACCGCCCTACTCGGTGCTCAGAACCGCTTCGCTCTAAGGTTGGCGGACCATCAAAGGTCTTCGCCATATTGTGCGGGATGGGACCGCCTGGCTGTTGCGGGAGGAGATCTAATGCTGCTTCAAAGCCATCGCCATGTTGTGCGGGATGGAACCGCCGGGGGAAAGCTTGCTGAGGTAGGGAACTTTTGCGTCAATTAAATCTTTATACTGCATAAACCATGAGAATAACTGAGGAAGAAATCGGTGATTTGTAGAACTTTTATTCGGTGATTTACCGCTGACTTTCTTGCTGATGGTGGAGAGGTACTTCGGTGTGATACTGATATCAAGAGCAGCGTAGCTGTAGGATGAATATAAAAAGAATATAAAAGGAAAAAGCGTGCAAGCCACATCATAGTCGCCTGCACGCTTTTTGTTTTTATCATCTAAATTTCTGATGATTTCCAATCGAACACGATGGTGTTGTCATCTTTGATATTGAAGCTCATACCTACCTTGATAATTTCCTTGCCGCTCATGGCAAAGGCATCGGCATAATGCTTGCTTTCTATCTGCTCAAGAGCCTCCTGGGCAGTCTTTCCAAACTTCAGCTCCATTACATAGATAGTATCGTCAGTCTCCATGGTTATATCAATTCTCCCCTTTGACGTATGTTGCTCCACTATAATCCTGAAATTCGTGAGCAAGGCAAAGATGATATACATCGTTTGCTGGTAATGACCTTCGTAATGGGTGTTGTTGCAATAAGGCACAGTCTCCCAAAACGATTTCAGCAACTGTAATGCTTCGTCTATCTTGCGCTGTTTAATAAGCACCGACATCTTGGCGATGGTGGTATTGCACATTGCAGTCTTTGAGGTCAGATAATGAGGCAACAAACTTCTGTACAATCCAACTCTTATTTCCTTGTTAGGAATGGCTAGGGTATAGAGCTCCGTTTCTTCATCATAATCCTTGATGGTGATGTAGCCACTCTGATAGAGCAGCGGCATGATGGTGGTCATGGTTTCCGTGGCAGCATCAAAGTCATCCTTTCCGGCTTCCATGCTCTCGCCCAGGTTCGCTGGCAGAAAGTTGAAATTGCGCATCATATTGATCAGATAAGTAGGAGTGCCTGATCCAAACCAGTAGGAATCAATCTTCTGCTTGGCAAAGCAGGTTAATAAACTGAACGGATTATAAACGTCTGGAGAAGGCCATGTAAAATGATAGCCGTCATAATTATCCTTTAACTTAGCTAACGTCTGCTCATACGATAAGTTTAATTTTTCAGCAAGTGCCTCTATGTCATCCCGCATTCCGTTCACCAGTTCATCTTCCGTAATTCCGCAAATGCCGGCATACGGCTCGTCCATACTGATATTGGTGATGTTGTTCAATTCGCTGAAGATGCTGAGCTGAGAGAATTTGGTGATGCCTGTGAGGAATACGAAGCGGAGCAATTTCTCGCATCCTTTTAGCGGACTGTAGAAATTGCGCATGGCGTTGCGAAGTTCTTCCAGTTTTTCATCCTCGTGCACCACATCAAGCAAAGGGGCATCATATTCGTCAATCAGTATTACCACTTGCTTGCCCGTTTCCCTATAGGCAGTCTGGATAAGTGAGATGAGGCGGACGTTGGCATCAACAGCCGGATTCGTAATGCCCCATTTCTGCTCTTGTTCTGCAAGTTGCTGGTCGAAATATCTTTCCAGCTGGGCTATCTCCATGTGTTTGCCCATGCTCATATCGAAATGCAGCACCGGATAGCTTATCCAATCCTTTTCTAGCTTTTCGATGGCGAGTCCTTTGAAAAGCTCCTTCTTTCCTTCAAAATAGCTCTTCATGGTAGTCAGCAACAGCGACTTTCCGAAACGGCGTGGACGACTTAGGAAGAAATAAGTACCATCAGTATGTGCCATACGATATACATATTCCGTCTTGTCAATGTAGAACTTATCCTCTACTCGGATTCGTTCGAAAGTTTGTAATCCTATCGGATATAGTTTTCTTGCCATAATTGCTCGCCTTTCTTTTAAGTGATATTCTCTTTGTTGGCAAAGATACGAATAAATGGTGAAACCACCAAATTAAAAACATCTTTTCTTCATTTATGCCCCTTATCTCATTTCCTTATACCTTTTATTTCTTTTCTCCCTTCTCTTATTTCTTTTCTCTCCTCCTTTTATTTCTTTTCAGGCTTCCTCTTATCTCCTTTCTTCCTTCTTGCTGTATTAATAATGGGTTAATCTCGGGAAAAGTCTTGGTTGATTATAGGATAAAATGTTCTTTAACCCTATTGAAATCTCCGTTCATAGACGTTGAACCGCGGTTCAGCGTCTATGAATGGCGGTTCATCGACGTTGAACGGACATTCAACGTCTATGAACGGAGATTTTATCTAGGTATAAATGTTTCTTTTCTTAGTTGAAAGAACTGTTTTAGTAGGTTAAAATCCTTCTTTTACCCCTCTTCTTACTCTCATTCATTCGTTTTCTTGCTCTCATTCACCCGTTTTGTGAGGGTGTGTCATAAGCTTCTTAGGATATAGATAAGGCACGGATTACACGGATTTTCGCAGATTTCTTTTGATTTTCTTTGGCGGTTTCAATAAAAAAGCGTAACTTTGCGGCAATAAACTATAAAATGAATAATGACTATGATGGGAATATTACAAGTTGCCTCTTATTTATACAAGCGCTATATGGATGATTTTGGCGTTCGTATTGATGAAATGAAGTTGCATAAGCTACTTTATTTCACGCAGCGTGAGTGCTTGATTCAAAAGGGCGAACCCATGTTTGATGCACAATTTGAGGCTTGGAAATATGGTCCTGTCATGGTTCAGATTCGCCAGCATTATAAAAATGATTCTCTCCCAGAATTGATGGATAAAGAGCAGGTTGTACAATATGAGCCAGTGTTTGATATGGTGTTTAAAACTTATGCTCCACAGAAGTCTTGGAGTTTGAGTACTTTAACGCATGGAGAGTTTTCTTGGAAACACGCAAGAGAAGGCTATGATGAACAGGATTCATCTGAGGTAGAGATGAAAACAGAAGACATTATGGTTGATGCCAACAGGGTTCGTGAAAGACGAGCAGTTTTGCGTCAATTAAATCTTTATACTGCATAAACCATGAGAATAACTGAGGAACAAATGGCTTTGATACATTCTCTTCGTTGTGAACGGCTGGCTTCTAATGAAGAGAATTTGCGATTGATCGATTCTTTCTATAGCACTCGAAACAACAATGTTGCGGATGCTTTGCTGAATGAGGCCTATCAAGAAGATGAGTCTGGTGTTGTTGCCTATTATGTGGTGAAAGATAGCGATGCTAATGTGTTGTTCTTCTTTTCTTTGAAGTGTGGATTGTTGTTTGATGAATTCATAGAAGGAGAAAAATTGACTAGGCTCAAGGAACTTTGTTCTACTTTGTCTGAAAAGCTGAATGGGGGAAACGTGCCAGAAGAAGATAGGGATGGATTGAAAGCCATTTTGGAATCTGTTAGGGCAAAAAAAGGATTGAAGAAAGATGAAGTGGCTCGTATCCTTCATACTACAACAGATTCTCAGGAAATCAATTCTATTTTCGACAAAAACATCAAGAATGTGGGCAAAACCTTTGCTGGTGTGGAGATTGTGCATTTCTGTGCCAATGATGATTGTCGTGAAGTTTGGGATAAATATAATCTTGACCAAAGTTTGGGAGCAATCGTCTTTTGGCATTTTATCGTTCCTTTGATTTTTGAGTTGAGAAAGATTGTTGGTTGTGAATATCTTTTCTTATTTGCTGCTGATTGTGACCCTGATGAGCATCTTGTGAACTATTATAGCCAAAAGTTGAAATTTAAGAAAGCAGACGAGCATAGTGCTGCAATGCCGATTTATGATTTTACATGTAAGTTCATGTATCAAGAAATTGCGGAATTAGAAAAGAAGCGAATGAAGTTCTATGAGAACTTTAATCATGATGAAGATGCTGTCTAATCTTTTCTGACTGCATCAGGTCATAAAGAACTGGGGCAAAATCATATTGTTTTTAAACCAGATCACTGCTGTCCCGTTTAGAAATCATCGGGTTAAATAGGCTAGGATACCATATGAGTGCAAAGGTACAAAATCAAATCGAATACACAACTTCTAGAACATAAAATATTGGATATTAATAACTTATATAATAATCGTCCAGACTTAACGGGACACTAGTGCAGATTTGAGTGAAGTTTAGAATCAAGAAATCCACAGCTGGCTTGAGTGCCTGCTGTGGATTCTCTGGTTTATATTAAAGTGTAAGATTCTAACTCCTTATGGAACGTATATCAGGCGGATTGGCATCGCCTTGTAACGGCCTGTGCTACTGCCATCATATCCCTGAACGAAACGGGTATTTGTGATAGTCTTTATCTTATTATATATATCTAGGTAGAGATACCAGAAACCATATTCGTTACTACTTGAACTGAAGCCCTGATAGCCCGACAACAAAGACTGGCTCCATAGATTTGCGTGATATTCATCCTTGAAGCTGTTGCTCTCGTAATATCCGCTGATTGGGATATAGATGTAATCCTTCTGCGAAGACTCTGTCTGGATGCGAAGACAATTATATAGTTCACCCGTAGATGTACTCAACGGCTTTACTTCGATTTTATTTGCAATTGCCTCTAGCTCGTTGCCCTTTGGTACTCTAAAATTGCCGATTACATACTTGTTGATATAGTCGTTACTGCTTTTACCATTTGATATCTTGAAATATCCACCTATAGAACCTTTATCATTGGCAATATTGGCAGAACCTGGCGAATAGAAATCGCTGTTGGATGCGCCTAGATTACGGTCTAACATGTAGTATGTCTTATTAGGCGTAGTAGTTTTACCATCTTCTGATGGTTCATCTACCAGAATCTTCACTACTCCGTAGTAGTACCAACCTTTTTTTGTTTCACCCAACTGTTCGTCTCCCAGATTTTTAATTTCTCCAAATACACCAGCATGATAGATCGGGTATTTGATGGTAAACGGATGATCAGCATCTTCAGTATTCTTGATGACAAAACCTTCTTTGTCTATCCACAAATCGAAGTTATTGGTGCTGTTGTTCAATGTAACTTTATAATAGTTATTGCCTTTGTAAACTTCATCTGAATAACTGATTTTGTCAGATTTCTTCACGAATTGGTCACCAGGTTTCTTTGGAATCAGATAATAGATCTTATTATCTCCTACGCTGAAGTGCAAGCCCTGGTTTCTGGTCTGTTCCTGATCTTCGACCTTATTCTCGCTAGGTTTAACACCATGCATTTCTGAATCAAGCCAAGCAAAGTAATTATCATAAGTAGTACCATTGTAATTCATGACAACCTTTCGATCATTATCACGTTTAAAGTCGTAACCTTCCTGATGAATCAAGATGGTTCTTTTCAAGTCACCGGAAGTGATGGTTATCGTACCTTCACGAGGCTCCTCCGATTTGTTGTTTGCAGTCAATGTGAGGTTGAGAACAAACTTGGTTCCTTTTGGTGCCGATTCATCAGGACTTGTTGGTATTGTGGTGGACACGCTATTTTTTGTACATTCAGTTATCCACGATTTTGCATCGCTGCTAATTTCAACCTTATAGAGATTATTATCTGTTGTATTCTCAGCTTTAAGATTTGTAACCAAAGTGATAGGAACTATGATAGGATCTGTTCCATTTGTAGCTGCAACAGTCTGTGTACCACAAACGCCCAGTTCGTAGTCTTTGCAGGCAATCATATCTACAATCTGTGGGTTGTCATCTACCACGGTTACCGTCAGACGATTTTCTGGCTCAGCCTTTAATGCTTCAGCTTCAGTAGCGTAGCCTGCATCGTTTACAGAAATAACCTTCACGATATAGTTGTGGTTACGTACCAATGCATATTGTGCAGTTTTGCCCTCATCTTTTTTATAGAGGGCTACTTTATAGAAGCCTTCTGTACCCTTATATTTAGCCCTGATAATGATGTCAGCCTTGCCTGCAGAAGTTTCATTTACTGCAACTACAGCAGCAGAACCGCCAGTAATACATTTGCTATCATCCATCAACTCTGTAGATGTTGCCAAGTTATCATTAGTAGATTCTACGTAGCCAGCTGGCGCAATAGAGCCTTTGCTGGCAGAATGCCATACATGAAGGTCTGTAATTTCGAAACCGCTAACGCTTGTTTCTACTGTAACTTTAGCACATTGACGGGTAAGTGAAATCTTGCTGTCTTTTATCAGGTTGCTAAGTTCAGCTTTGCCCCAACAGATTGGCTTTGATAAATTAGGAGTGATAACTCCCATCGCATCAAGCTTTTTTGCCTGTTCATCTGTCAAGCCTGGAAAATTGGCAACCAAATGTACCGTTTCTGTACCTTTAGGAAGGTTCGTTTTGATTTTCCTGTAACCATCTGCATCGGCAGTTGCAGCAGCATAAGCTTCTGTACAATTCTGCTTACCAAGATAATTGCCTGAAGTGCCATAGCATACAAGCCACAGAGAATTGATGCTCTCTGTTATTTCGCCTCCTGCTCGGGTAGAGATTTCCTGAGGAGTGAAATTAGGCAATTGTATGCTCAGCGTAACTCCCTCGGTAGGGAGTTCGTCCCCACCGAGAGTAATTGCCTCTAAAGAGTCCTTACATGATGCAAGGCTTAAGAGCAATCCTATCCATATCATTAAAGTCTTTATTCTTGTCATCATTATATTTTCTATCTTTACTATTTAGAAACTCCTGACGGTTTGCCTTCATGCCAGCTATCATCGTAATAACCGAATATCTGGTATCCGTTGGTTGTATCGTATGTGCACTTGTAGCTGTCACCATTGAAGAGAAGGTGGTCATTGTTATCTCCAAAGCTTATTTTAATAGCCTTTTCATATTCTCCCTTAGGTGCCTTAAGGTTGATTACTGAACGATACCAACCATTACCCACATCTGCATGATGTTCTTTAAAATTAGCTGGCCAGCATTTTAATGTATATGAACCAGCTTTTACGCTATTATTTGTTCCTTTGCATCCAAATTCGATAAACCAGCAGGTGATTTTTGATTTTGTATATATCACGTAATTCACATTTACAATGGTAGGCTTATCATCAAACACCTTATAATATGGTATACATGTTGGGTCATATAGATACCAACCTTCACGATCTTCGTAGTTGAATAATGGGATTCCTGCATCCATATGATGTGGAAAACGGTGAGGTGTGCAACCACCATTACTTGCATTCTCGCCATTACCAAATATAACGAGGGTTTGTCCTGGCTTGATGGACTTTTCGTCTTTTGCGTTATTAGCCGTATATTTACTTTTTGCATCTTTGTCCATATCTATATAATACCATCCTGCATTATTAACGTCGCCAGACATTTCGTTACCAGGGAAACTTTTTGTAAAAATCCATGTAGGCATATCGGGAGTACTAGATATGTTTTCACCCATCTGAGTGTACATATACATATGATGCTTTGGGTTATGAATTCCTTCATCACCTTTCCATTTATCTTTTTCCCAAAACCAACCATCATCCCAGTTGTAATTATGCTTATCAGTCCATCCGTTACCTGTAACAGTATATTCTGGCAGCTGTTCTTTCAACTGTGCTTCCAAATTAGTATCGGTATATGTTGCTCCACTCCAACTATATATATCATTGATAGCTCGCATGTAGATACGATAAGGACCGAACTCCGGTTTTACAGTAACAGTAACTTCTTGCGAAGCAACCTCGTCACCAGAAATCTGATTCAGCGGAGAAAGTGTGAAGTTATAAACGGTGGTCGTCACAGGATTTTTGGTTTCCGTTACCTTCATCAGATATTTTCCATCTGCATCAGGAGTATTATCATAACTTATCTGCAGACGAGAAGGTGCATCACCAACTTGTGCTGTAGAACCGTTAGCTTTTTCTGTTAGCGTACCATTGATGTTCTGATATGCTTTCAATCCACCCAAATTGGTTTCTACCACAAAGTGTTTCTCTAGAACCTGCTTGTCGTCAGGATCCTTACCCCAATAGATAACTACGTTCTTTGGGCTCACCTTAAAATAAGGAGTAACATCATAATGTACTTCAATATACTTCTTGATATTGTTAGCCATCAAATAAACTCTAGCAGTTCCTTCTCTCTTACCTGCAGAGTTCTTTGGAAACTTATCTATTGGTATATTTGGGTTGATGCCAAAGATAATGTTGTTGCCATCTTTTTTTGTTTCGATGATAACCTTCTCATCTTTCTCACCAACAGTCTTGGTGTCAATACAGCCAAACGTTACATCAGTTTCGCTTGATTCATAAGAGATAGTATCACCCTTTGTAGAAGAGACTTCAGCCTTGGTCTTGTTAACCCATAAAGTAGTATGGTAGAAATCGGCATTGATTTCTACTGGCTTCCAGTCGCTCACTTTCACATCGCAGTCAAGATCCATATCGCCATAGCTCTTCAGCTTACCTGTAATTTCATAATAGGTGCCACGAGGGAATGTAGGCAGAGCATCTGATGCGTTCTGCTTATGTCCCAGGTTAATGGTATATTGATTCTTGTTGCTGTTGTTAACTATACCGTTAATCTTCAATTCCGACTGTTCCTCTGCCTTAGAGATATAACGCTCTGGCAGATAGTAAGTACCTTGAAAAAGCCACTGCTTAGCGTTCGTAGGGGTCTGTGTACCCTTATCCTTATAAGCATCAACGATTTTCACAACATCTTCGTTAGCTACATTTTTGTTATCTTCATTTATGGTGTATTCTCCGTTCTGATAATAGCGTCCTGTGCTAGCTTCGCCAGTAGATAAACTAGGGTAAATGGTGTTCTCAATACCTGTAGCATATACTGAAGTAACATCTGACTCTTTCTGGGTAAACTTACCATCCCATAATAAATGGGTAGAAGGAGTAAGCTTCTGTGCAACAATATCTGTTATGCTATAGCTCTTGCCATAAAGATTATCGCTCTTAGTTGGGTCCATAATGAGGTTGAGCTTAACCTTTACGCAAGTAAACTTCAGGTTAGCTGCTACCTCTGTATATTTCTTACCACCTTTTTCTATTTTTATATTGATGATAGTACCGTTTACATCCTTTGGCTCATAAATCATCGGGATGTTTGTAGAAACAGGCATTCCCGGTTCTGCTCCAGCGCCATAACGCAGTACTATATTTTTGAGATCATTTTCTGTTTTGATAGTCTTACCACTCAACACCTTGTTCATGTTGGCAACCACATAGATATGGTAAGTGCCCGGCTCGATATTGAGCTGATAGTTAGCTACATTCGGCTCTGCCATCATTGTAGCCAATGGGGCAGGGAGCGTCTCTACCAGGAGCTTGCCATCATTTTCATTTCCTGTAGGGACAGGGAAAGCATAGAGGGTCAGGTCGTTGATCTGGCATTCATCTACCGTGGCATTATAGGTAGGAAGGCCGGAAGCATCGTCGGTACGGGTGCCGCGGCTGCTGAGCACGGTTGGCACGAGTACATGCAAGTTGCTTTCTGACGAAATGGGAGCGCGCTCGCCTCCAAGTTCGTCAGAGCAACTTACTGTAACCAACAATATAAACCAACTAACTAAACTTAAAATGAAATCTCGTATTTTCATTGTTTCTAATTTTAAAAGTCAAATACTCTTATGAGCTAAATGCCCGGAAGGGGCTCTGACACCTGAAACGGTTATAAATCGACACGCTGCGGGATGTGCTTGAACCAATCCAGAATGGAAATGCGGAGCTGCACATACTTCCACTGGTTGCCCTGGAGGAAGAAGTCGAGCTTATAGTCGTACTCACGGTCCAGGAATTCCTGCTCTGAATAATGACGGGCTTCGAAGGCGCCACGGCCTTGAGCCAGATAGTCAGCAAGATTGATGCGTACCACCTCTTCGCCTGTAGTCTTGTTCGTGATGGTGAGGATGGCGTTCTTGTCTTTTTCTTTCGGATGCCAGATGAGTCGGGAGAACATGAGGGCGGCATGAGCGGTGCGCTCCTTTACATTGCCCTCGGTATCCTTAAACTCAGTGGTCCAGGTATAGTATGGGGTATATGTCAACTCCTCGTCAGGGAGGAGAGAGTTGTCGTAACTGATATCGCCGTTGGCATTGGTTATCTGATAACTGAAGTCATCGGCATTGATGTTGGCAGGCTCGTCGGTCTGATGCAGGCTGATGGTGAGCTGCTTGGTATCACGAACCAGACCGATGGTATGGCGTGTAACCTGCAGGTCTTTTACTTCAACCAGTTCGTTGCTGAGTCCTTGCCAGAGTGTATCGAGCGGTTGGCTCTGGTTGTTCACCTTGCCCTGTTCGCGGTCGAGTCGTGCATGGAGGGCGGTGATGTTGTCACCCTGCTGTGGCAGAGCTATCTGGAATTTGGCACCTGGCTGCGCGAGTGCATCTTCGTATTTCTTTTGGAAGGCGAAGGTTGCGAATCGGTATTTGCCCGGTTCCAGATTGATTCGCATGGCATAGTTAGGGTCCTTGAGCGGCTGTGATGTCGCATCGTTATAGGCATCATGGCGAGCAATGAAGTTGCCCTGCTCGTCGTATACGAATACGCTGAGGCCGCCCACATGATCATTGAACATGTCGGCACGCTGCACGTTGTAGTCGTACTTGAACTGCAAGTCAACACCCATGTCACAAGGAGGCAGGTCGTCGTGCATCAAGTCGTTGCAGCTGCTGAGCATACTGCCCGCCATGATGAATCCCCATCCCATGCATATATTCTTGATCCAACTGTTAAACTTCTTGTTTGCCATGATGCTTATCTGTTTTATGAAAAAGTAAAGTGTATAAATTGATTCTTATTCTTCCGATATAGCCAGCCGCTCCTTAGCGCTAGAGCGGCTGAGCTATATATAATAATGTGTAATGGATTACAAATCTACGTTCTGTGAACGCTTAGCCCACTTGAGGATCTTCACGCTGACGTTGATGTAATTGTTGTCTTCATCATCTGGAGTGCCAGGCTTAACCTCAGGAACGCTAGGGTAACCAGGATTGCTAATGCTGTTAACAGTCAACTCATACCAGTTGTTACGGAGTACACCATAACGACCTAAGTATTCCAGATTATTCTTGCCGTAAGAACCAGATTTCCAGCTAGTCAAGTCATCACCGAAGTGCTTGATACGGGCGATGTAGTAAGACTCACCACCTGCGTATGTGCTAATACCGACCTTATCAGTCTCTTTGAGACCCAACTGGGTATTAATGGCCTTGATGTTTTCATCAGAAATTGTTTCTACACCTGTTACGGCGATATTATCTTTTGTTATATAATGAGTACCTGCTGCAGTGATATTATTTTTACCAGCACCAGCATTCAAAGTGACAGTGGTTTTTCCTGCTGCGCCTGAGACAACACTAGCAACTGCAGCTTCGATTTCTTGCTTAAGATCGGCTTCACTCCAAATAGCAGTGTTCTTACCAATCTTGTAGAATGTGTCGCCGTCAGTGAAGCCTTTAGGAGTATATTTGGCTTTGAATACAACACGAGTAGTCTGCCCCTGCATCATATTGTCAAGATTGAATGTATTCTCAAGACAGTACAATGGCTTAGAAGGCTCTGCTGTTACGTCTTTATTTGCAACATAGTTGAACTCTGCTTTAAGAGCCTTCATGTCAGCGTCTTCGGTGCTGCATAAATCAGATTTGTCGTAGTTAGGGTCTTTACCCCAATATACACGCTGTGCAAGGGTTGCTTTATTATCTACGAAACGCTGATTGTTAGCACTGTTTATTGTAGATGCAGTGGCTGTGTTACTCCAAATGTCCGTGTAGTCTGTGGCCAATCCATCAACATTATGGATTGGGAAAGTCTTCTTGTTGGTAACATCCAAAGCCCAGTTCTCGATTGTAACCTTGTCATCCTTATATGCGCCATCAGCAACCTTATATGCGCCTTTATCATCCGTCTTTCCTGTTGCTGCTGTACCTGTTTTTAAGGTAACCTTAGCAAGACCACGCTCTACATAGACATCTGTTGCAGCACTCTTAGCAGCCTGTTCCTCTGTAGGGTAAATCTTGTTTTTGTCAATAGCAACTAAAGTTGTAACATTATTTTTATTGAACAGAGGCGCATTTGCCATATAGAAGCCATTATTGGTATTTGCAATTTCATTCGTAGCTTCTTTATCTTTGTTTGTGTTTGTATCTACGTTCCAAGCAGAGAATGTATCGCCTTTTTTAGGCAGAGTAACCTTGACATTATCACCAGTACCGTTGTTCAAGAGCACCAAAGCGTAGTAACCGTCGGTTTTATCTACATGTTCCAACTTGGCTGTAATTTTAGCATGAGTGGTTACACCTGTCTCATTTGGATCTTTCCATGGTGCCATTGAACCCAACTCTGCACTCTCAACGAAAGTATAATCACCTTCTTTCGGTGTTTCCCCTTCTTTCGTTAGTTCCCCCTTCTTAAAGATGAGTAAGGTTGCATCATTTACCTTGTACTCATAGTCTGAACCAGGTTCGAATGTAGGGTCGTCAGCAGCACGTGTACCACTTGTTGTAGGCAAGTTGATAGAGAAAGTTGCATAACCAACACCTGCTTCATTAGTACCAGTACCTGGACCTGCGGTTCCCAGATCCTCATTGCTTGAACAGCTTGCTGTCATAGCTGCGATGACAGCCAAGCCAAAATAATGTTTAATCTTCATAATTTTTGAAAGTTAAGCTTGTTTATAATCGTTATTCTCTAATTTTCTGTTATTCCAGTTCCTTTATCTGCTTGAAGACATCTCTTACACGCTCTGCCTCTTTCGAGTTGCCTGCCTTGGCAAGATGCTTTTCGGCAGAAGTAAGATCACCTTTCTGCAAATCGGTGCAGGCGGCATTGAGATTCGCAGCCTCATCATCTGGGAAGAGACGGACGGCGATGTCGAATACCTCGTTAAACTCTGGCGAACCCGGCTCGTAAGTCTGCGCCACCAGGAACATCTCCTGCAGAGAAAGCTGCTGTGGTTTGGTCTTCAATATCTCCTTGGCTTCTTCGATGCTGAACGGACGAACCGTGTAGGTTACCGTATAGTCGCTATGACGGAGACGAGGATAGATATGATCCAGGATGTAGCGGTAACTTGCCGGATGGAGCTTTCTGATCTTCAGGTCCTTATCATCAGGAGCCAGCGAGGAGTTAGCTATCTCGAGTATCGCTTCCTTATCAGCCAGATGACTAGCCTGAATCTTCTTCTTGAATCCTTCCCAGTCTTCCGGTGTAGCCTGATAGGTAAAGAGCTTGCTGTTTAAGGTGTAGAGGCTGCTCACATATTTACGGAGGGCAGCTGCACGCTCGTTGGCAAGGCGCTTGTTGTTGGCATACGAACCATCAGGCGAAGCAAAACCGTGGATATCAATATCTGTGATTTCAACGTTCTTATCGTTCTTCACCAGGTCGATGGTGGAAGTAATCTTCTTCAGCTCAGTAGCATTCTCACGGAAGTTGGCAAGAATATTACTCTTGTTAACCACAAAGCTGAGATAGGCTTCACCCTTTTCGGCTCTCACCTTCTTGGCTTCCGCCTTCGGCTGCACGAAGAAATCCTTCGTAATCTTCGGTGTACGGTCGATATCCGCAATCGGCGTATTGTCCTGTTCTATCAGGTTGCCGCATCCGCAAAGATCTTCCTTCACCGAGAGTTTGAACTTCTTCATCCATTTCTGATAAGGAACAGACTGAGCGAAGTAGACCTGCTGACTGGTCTTGTTCTTGCGGGTAAGAACCTGCGCCTGCGGATTCTTCTTGCTGTCGGCAAGTCGGCGGTATCTTACAGCCTGGTTTCTACCCTGGATGATGATAGGGTTGAGAGCGATAGTATCAGTTCCTTCCATTACCGGTGTGAAAACAATCTGCTGCTCTGATTTCATCTTCAAATCGTTCAGATTCATACGGAAGGCAACGTCCATCCGGTTGCCGTTCTTGCGTGCCAAGACACTGTCTACCTGAATCTTCCCCCCTGCCAGCTGTTGAGCCTGAGCAGGCATGATGCCCTGAGAAAAGAGTATGCAGAGAGGCGAAATGACCGCATAAAGCTTCATTTTATCCATATTATGATTTCCCTAAAATTTTTTTGTATTCTGTCTAGTTATTACGTGTTTATATTGTCAGTTAAAACAACAGTTAAATTAAATTCTTAGAACACGTATATGAGAGATAGTGCGGCTTTTGTAGGGCCCACATAGTTGCGGTTGTCTTTGTCGAGACATTTTTCGCATCGTCCGTAAAGTTTGTAAGGACTGTAGGCATATCCCACACCGATTGAGCCTTCGAAATTGAGGTGCTTATTAAGCAACCACTGATAGCCGTAGGTGAGGCCTCCACCAACATACCAGCCTTCATAGTGCCTGCCCTCCAGAGTTTTCGGCAGGATGCCGAAGGGCATGTCAATATTTTTAATGTTGTATTCACCGCCTAAGGCATGGATTCCGAAGAAATGGCCTCCAAACTTCTGGCAGGTGTACCATCTGTATTCTGGCATAACATTCCAGAATCTCATCTTCTTGTCGCCCGAGAACTTCCAGGGGTTCAGGGTTCCGAAGAGTTGGAAGGTTGTTTTCTTGCCCGTGCCGATTTCTATGCCGGCGTTGGCAGATGTAGAAGCCCATCCCAGTAAGTTGGTCTTCAGAGCGACCTCCTGCGCTCGCGTCGTTGCCGTTGAAAGGATCAGCAGCAGCAACATTGCTGATTTTATGAATGTTTGCTTCATCATATCTTTACTTTTATATTTGGTTTCGTTATATTAAACTTAGCCTTCGTTCGCTAGTTGGTATCTTTTTTCGGCTGCAAATTTAAGAGAAAATCCAATACGAAGCAAGAAAATGTTTCAAAAAGGTTATATTTATTTGTGCAAACGTTTGCACACTTTATGCAACCTGTTTACGCACACACATCATCAAGCACATGATTGATGGCTGCCTTAATCATTTCCAGTGCCATGCCATGTTTCTTCTTCAAAATACTTAATGTGTTGAAAAGCAGTTTTATCATCCATCTAACTATTAATCTTTATTAATTATACATAGAGATATACCATATATATGAAATATATTATGTATCTTTGCACCAAAGTAGAACCATTTAAATAAATACACTTATGAGTACAGTTTCAGTAACACCTTCTAAAAGAAAGATCATTGACTTAAAAGATGATACTTTTAAGACTCTATCCATTATGGCTATTCAGAAGGGAACCAACCTCAAAAACTATATTGAGGATATACTCAATGGCATAGCCGAAGATTACGAAGACGCAAAGCTCTATGCTAAATTAAGAAAAGAGCAGCCAGAGGGTCTCATCCGTGCCAACAAAGAAGAACAAGAAGATTTTGAAAAGTGGTTAGGCGTATGAATGTCGAATTTTCCAAAGCCTTTGTCAAAGCTTCCAAACGTCTTTCAGGCAAGATGCTCGATTCTTTAAGACGTACGATAGTAGAAGTTAAAGCAGCCAAAGGTATTCAAGATATCTCTGACTGCAAGAAACTTGTTGGGTATCGTAATATATATAGAATTCGTTTAGGTGACTATAGAGCACTATTTACTCTAGAAATTGAGTTTTCTGGCGATACTATATTCTTTCAATATCTTGCTCCACGAGGCGAAGCCTATGGTAAAAAGATGAAAACAGAACTTAAACGAATAGACAAAGAATAATTATATTATTCAGTCTCCAATGTATCAATCTTCTTAGTAAGAACTTTATTACTAATTAATTTTTTAGTTGTGATATTGGCAGTATTTCCTGATTCCATGAAGCGTACCTTGGAGATGGAATGGAACTACCCACAAGTCTTTCGCTTGTGGGTAGTTGAATACTATCACTCTCTTTGATGGAAAGAATCCTTGAGAATTTTACACATGTCATCAAGGTGTTCTTCTGCCAGGAAGAATGAGGGTGAAGAGGCCTGGTCTATCATCATGACCAGTTCCTGGTCCAGCACATACTGGTTCGGTATTTGTTTTTAGATGAATGCTTCCAAATATCCTCTTGCCCCGTAGAGTGGTACATTTGTGATGCCGTCCTGCTCCCGATAGTCGCTCAAGGAAAAGCGCAAGCCTTTCATTCCGGGATATTTGGCTATAGTCGCTTTCAAAGACTTTGACTGAAGATTCTCCTCTGCCTTCACTTCTACCGGTATGACCTGCATTCCTACCTGAATGACAAAGTCTAGTTCCAGCTGGCTGTTTTCCTTACTATAATAATATATAGGAATCTGACGCAGCGATTCCAGCTGACAGCAAACGAAGTTTTCCGTAAAATCACCTTTCCCGGTATTGTCATTACTAGGCAGCAGAAGCATGGCTGGCGGAGTTTTACTCATAGCCCCCAGCAGTCCACAATCCAAGAGATACAATTTGAAGGCACTGATATCCTCATGAATCTTCAGAGGAAGCCCCAAAGTCTTCACCCTGCTGATTTTATATACCAGTCCTGCATCTATGAGCCATTGAATGGCCAACTCATAATCCTTGGCTCTGGCACCTTGTTTTACAACACCATAGATGAACTTTTTATTCTCTTTGGCTAGTTGGGAAGGGATGGAGTTCCATACCTGGTTGATTCTTACTACCTGCTCTTTTGGTGCATGCTTGGAAATGTCTTTTTCGTAGGCCCGAATAATTTCCTCCTGTACTTCCCTTACGGCATTTGCATCATTGGTTTCTATGAACTTATTTACGGCTTCGGGCATACCGCCAACAAGGTAATATTCACGAAGATGCTGAATATAGAGTGTTCTGAGCGATTTTACCACATCCCACATTCCATGCTGCAGCAGATCCATACGCTGCTTGAAACCACGTGCCCACAGAAACTCCTCGAATGTCATCGGATACATTTCCAGGGTGTTAACCTTTCCCACAGGATAGGATTCTCCCTGATGAAGAGACAAGCCGAGAAGGGAACCGGCTACTGCCACATGATACTCCCGTGCATTTTCACAGAAATACTTCAACGAGGCAAGTCCACGATGCAGCTCCTGTATTTCATCCATAATGATGAGAGTCTTGCCGGCTTCTATATTAATACCAGTAATAGCTCCAATGGTAAGAAGGATGCGATCTATATTATAGTCTGAAGCAAACAAATCCTTAGCCATGGCATTGTTGTCACAGTTAATGTAGGCCACATTTTCAAACTCACGTTGCCCAAATTCCTTCAAGATATAAGTTTTGCCAACTTGTCTTGCTCCCAACAGAATAAGGGGTTTTCTATCCTCTCTGTTTTTCCAAGCAATGAGGTCTTGCATGATAAATCTTTCCATATATTGCGTTTTTGGCTGCAAATATACTGAAAATTAATGAAATAGCAAAATACATCACATTTTTATGAGGGACGTTTTGAAAGATTAACACACTTTTATGAGGGACTTTTATAGCTACATATACACTTTTATGAGGGACTTTCTGTTATGCATTAAAATGAGTTGTAAGAGTTATAGTAGTTTCCTGGCAATCCAAGCACAAGCCTCTGCGTCAGCCAGGGCATTATGGTGTTGGGTTAGGTCGTACCCGCAATAAGCAGCTACGGTTTGTAGTTGGTGGTTGGGTAGGAGAGATCCCAACTTTCTTCTGGAGGCTCGGCATGTGCAATGGAACTCATAATCGGGATAGTCCATCTGATACATTTGGAACACAGACTTCAGACATCCCTCGTCAAAGGGAGAGTTGTGGGCTACCAATGGCAGTCCCTCTATCTTTGGCTCAATCTCAGCCCATACCTCAGGAAATACCCTGGCGTTCATGGTATCCTCCATGGTTAGTCCATGCACCCTAGTATTCCAATAGGAATAATACTCAGGCTCTGGCTTGATGAGACTGTAGTAGCTATCCACAATCTCACCATCCCTTACTATCACAATGCCCACGGAGCAAACGCTGGTTCGTTGCTGGTTGGCAGTCTCAAAATCTATCGCTGCAAAATTCTTCATGAGTGCAAAGTTACTAATTATATATGTATTATCCAAATTTTTAATATTTATATATCCATACTGGTATGCCCTTTTCCTTGGCAATTTCTAACATGTGCTTGGTTTCATGAAAATTTGAGAGAATTGTAGAAAGAAGTTTCCATATATATTATAGAGATGGCAGTTGTAGGCGTTTGTGAAGATGCTTGCAGCTGCCTTTTCTTTTTGTATCTTTAGGGTGTCGAAATTCAAAATTAAAGTTGTACCTTTGCACCCAAGTTGAGATTACAGAAATGAAAAAGGAACGTGAAACGGCAAACAAATATCGTCAGCAAGCTCTTGAAGGAGATTTAATGGCGATGAACAACATGGGTGTCTGCTATGCGCAAGGCATCGGTGTTGTGGAGGATCATGTGATGGCATTTCAGTGGTACATGAAGGCTGCTGAACTGGGAGATATTTACGCATGCTACAATGTGGCAGAATGCTACTACCAGGGAGATGGAGTGGAACAGGACTTCGAAAGAGCTCTTCATTGGTATCTGATTGCAGCAGAGAAAGGAGATGTACAATCACAGGTTAACGCTGCCAATGCATTTTACCTGGGTCAGGGAACTAAAGAAGACCACGTAAAGGCTCACCAATGGTGGCTGAAAGCTGCTCAAAGGGGACATCTTCAGAGCCAAAAGAATGTAGGTGCCAACTATTGGAATGGAGATGGAGTAGAGAAGGATGACAGTTGGGCTGCCTTTTGGTATGAAATGGCAGGTCAGCAAGGTGATCCACAGGCTCAGTTCTCTACCGGATGGTTCTATATGACCGGTACGGGCGTTAAACAGAACAAGCGCAAGGGACTCAAATGGATTCACAGAGCCACTGCCCAAGGATTTGAGCATGCCAAACAATGGTGCAGGGACAATGGGTACAGTATATATTAATAATGTAGTGAAACAAATGAAGACAGATTTACGATTGATACAAGAGCAGCAGCCTCTCATACACAACATAACCAATTATGTGGCTATGAACTTTGTTGCCAACAGCCTATTGGCTATTGGAGCATCACCTATCATGGCGCGTGCCGAGGAAGAAGTGGAAGAAATCAGTAGCAAGAGCAATGCCTTGGCTCTCAACCTGGGCGTTCCGGAAAGCACTACTGCTCACTCGATGATACTGGCAGGGGAAGCTGCCATGAAAAAAAGAATTCCTATCGTATTTGATGTGGTTGGAGTAGGAGCCACCCGCTTTCGTATGGATATAGCATCACAGATTATCCTCAGGTGTCACCCTACAGTCATCAAGGGAAATGCCAGTGAGATTCAGGCATTGTACTCTCACCAGATAGGCATGCAGGGAGTGGATAGTCACCAGGAAACCTATGAGGTTGAGAAACAGGCTAAGAAACTGGCTCAGCAACTTTCCTGTATCATAGTTGTAACTGGAGCCATAGACTTCATCACGGATGGCGAAAGAATGGCTTATGTTCATGAAGGACATTCCATGATGAGCAAGGTTACTGCAATGGGATGTACTGCCACTGGTATCGTTGGGGCATTCCTTGCTGTGAACTCCGATCCTCTGGAAGCATCTTTTCATGCCATGAAAGCCATGGGAATTGCCGGAGAAAGGGCAGCTTCCCAGTCTAGAGGAACCGGAAGCATGATGATTAACTTCCTCGACGAACTCAGCAATCTTATAGCTTATGACTAGGATTATCAAAATCAAGAGACGTTCCTTCATGAAAAGCTTCATTGCAATCAATCTCTTTGGCATGATTGTTACTTGCGAAGATCTTTCTAAAGTGGAACTCAACCATGAGCTCATACATACGGCCCAAGCAAGGGAGTTGTTGTATATCCCATTCTACCTCTGGTACATCATAGAATGGTTTTACTTATATCTCAGATATCGGGATTGGATGCGGGCATATTACAACATCAGGTTTGAAAAGGAAGCATATGCTCACCAAGAAGACCTGGAATATTTAAATCGAAGGAAGCATTATTGCTATAGATGATATTACGTGGTGCCATAATCTTGCTATTCCCCAGTTTTTTGGGGAATAGTTCTACACTTTTTCCCCAAATTCCACAGGGGTAATTTATGGCACACAAATTATAAGTCTCTGTATATCAAGCTTATCATCTTTTCTATTATCTTTTGGCATGCAGGTTGCAACCATGAATAGTGGGTTCGATAATGAATCCCAAAACTGAGAAAATAACAATAAATAGTAACAATTTAAAATAGATAAGATTATGAAGAAGTTCGTTTTTGCAGCTATCGCAGCTATGGTAATGGTTTCAGTAAGCAACGTATTTGCATCAAGCAAAATGATGATAGATAATTCTGAAGTAGTTCCAGTTGATACAGTAGCACCTGAAACTCCAAAGGATTCAGCAGAGATCAGCACACCTGTTTTGCCTCAGGCCGGTGCAGAGGATTCTACAGAGCAGGCGACTACTGCAGAGACAACAGCAGAGTCTGTAGAAACAACCCAATCTGAGCAGCCAGTTGAGGTTCAGGAGACTCCACAGAAGAACGCCCAGCAGGAGTCAACAGAGATAGAACAGGCTGCTGTTTCAGAGTAACAAATATCTGATTTTCAATATAATTAAAACGCAGAGGTCTGCTGGCAGTAATGCCGGCAGATTTCTGCGTTTAATTTAATACATCTAATTATTCTTAAAAAAACTTGATAACCCATCTTATAATAAAGTAAATTATGTATTTTTGCATATCATAATTAAGATTAAAGCTATGACAAAGAATACAATGGCAAACAAACTTCCAAGGAAGTTGATTCAAAAGATGGAAATCGTGGGTGAGCAGATTAAGCTTGCCAGATTACGGCGCAACCTGAGCATGGCACAAGTTGCAGAAAGGGCAACATGCTCGGAAGTTACACTTTGCAAGGTAGAAAAGGGATTACCAACGGTTTCCATCGGAATTTTCCTGCGTGTACTCTATGCTCTTCAGCTGGATGATGACATCTTGCTCCTGGCAAAGGATGACAAACTCGGAAGGGCATTGCAGGATATGGGACTGAAGAATCGTCAACGAGCATCTAAAAAGGAGTAGGAATGGAACGACTGTTTGTTTTCGCTGATTTTAACTGGCTTGGCAAAGCGGAGCTGGTAGGGGAGTTGTGCTATGAAAAAAACTGCCAAAATCTAGGATTTCGTTAGGAATCTTTAAGTTTTTCACCAAAGGCTGCTGCAATGTGGGCTAAATTTGCTATGGAAAAACAAGGGAGGATGAAAGGATATGGAATGGATTATAGCATGAAAATAGTTAAAGAAATATATAAAAGTCAAGTTTATTGCGTAAAAAACAAGACTTTTATTAACTTTGCACTCGAAAATAGGAGATAAACATGGTTATAGCAAGTCTGATAAAGGAAAAATTGTCATCGACCCCTGCAGGGGTCGTATTGACAACAAGAGATTTTGGGGTGGAGATGCGGTATCAGCCGGCACTTGCCAAAGCTCTCAACCGTCTTGTGCACCAAGGCGAACTGCAAAAGATAGCAAAGGGAAAATACTATATTCCGAAGAAGACCATTTTTGGTAATCTGAAACCTGCAGATTCTGAACTTGTAAAAGACTTTCTGGAGCAAAATGGCAAGATTGTAGGCTACATTACCGGAACTGCCGCATTTGCATCCCTAGGGTTGACTACACAGATAAGCTCATCCATCCTTGTCGGCACAAATAAATATCGGAGACCTATCACAAGGAATGGCGTGAAAATATCTTTCTTGTTACAAGAGAACGCCATAACATCAAGCAATATTCCACTACTTAGAATATTGGATGCTCTGCGCCTTATAAAGGACATTCCTGCCACTTCACCAGATGAATGTGTGACGAATATTTGCAAAGCAATCAATGCTCTTTCAATGGAACAGAAGCAAGAATTGGCAGAACTATCCTTGGCATACACACCTTATGTAAGAGCTTTGCTTGGAGCCATCTACGAGAACATGGGGCTTGAAACGGAAACCATCAGTAAAACATTGAATGGAGTGACCAGCTACAAGTTGCCAGTCTCCGACAAAGTATTATCAAACAAAAAAAACTGGAACATCATATGAGATTACATGAAAACAGGGATTTGTTCTCTGATGCATTGCAAGCAGCATCGCAACCTGTAGAAGATGGAGGACTCGGCATTAAGAGTATCTTTATAGAGAAAGACTATTGAATTTGTCGATCGTTGTCTTTGATGGCTGCGAACGACAAGGATAACCGTGCCATTTTCAAAGGAGGAACAAGTCTTACAAAAGCATATGGTATCGGTAGTAGATTCTCAGAAGACATAGATATTGCTATCTCTGAGGCATGGACGCTCAGCGGCAACCAATTGAAGATGCTGATCAAGAGAACAGCATGGAGCAGTTGATTTCGTATTTGCCAAAATATTCAATAGCCATGACAAGGAAGGTAAAGCTATAGATACCAGCAAGATAAACAAGTATGTCCACCAGCTTCATGTCATCAAGGACGCAGAGATTATAGGAAAATACTCCAATGCAAGTTGGGTGTTAAAATGGTAAGAAAGGAGATTATTTATGTCACTAAAGAAAATATTCAGATGCCAGGATTGTGGGTACGAGACCGAAGTATATGAGGGACGTGGCTTCATGGGACAGCATATCGAAGCCATGTCTTGTCCTGACTGCAGAAACATAGTACCTCTTGTGGTGGGTGGAGTAATTGGTGATGCTGCACCTAGTTTTAATTCTCTTGTAGGAAGGCTATGTCTAAGATGTGGTTCTGACAGGATTCACAGGTGGGATATGCATACTTGCCCAAAGTGCGGGGGCAAGATGCAACCCACTGGCGAAGAAGAGTTTTGGACATGAAAATTCTTGCCTATATTTACCTCTTTGATATTTTGCTGAAAATTACTTTTCCTCGTCTGTATGGCCCATCAAGCCCACTGTGAGTGGATGAAGGATAACAGGATAGCCATCGCGATCAAGTTGACCGGCATGGGCTGACGTTGCTATAC
>ERZ1673741.525-NODE-525-length-41083-cov-45.163839_pt1 | contig 41083 bp, 32 predicted proteins | sample MGYA00580209_ERZ1673741 | MGnify/ENA primary metagenome ERZ1673741 (study PRJEB41218, sample SAMN15661754) | gut metagenome | host: Homo sapiens | place: Canada: London | collected 2015-08-20/2019-03-30 | study: EMG produced TPA metagenomics assembly of... | reverse complement strand
CTGTTTTTGAATTGTTAAAACCGTGTAAAGCAAATCTGTATTAAGTCACACTTCTTTTCATAGCCGTATAATCAACTGCATGACAACACGTTATCGCTGCACGCTCAAAACTCACGAATTTCGCACCAAGGATTTCTTAGTGCGCTGAACGAGGAGTATTGAGCGTCAGGAATGCAAATATTGTATCGGCTGACAGCTGTATTGATGCGGTTTACGAAGACTGTACGAAAAATAACTTTGTAATAATTACAATTTTATTTGTTAGTTTCAGAAATTATGTGTATCTTTGCAAACGTAAAGAAACAAACATAGCAATAATAATTAAAAAGACAATACATTATGAAGGAACTGAAAGGAACTAAGACCGAGCGCAACCTCCAGGAGGCATTCGCTGGTGAGTCACAGGCACGCAATAAGTATACATTCTTCGCTTCTAAGGCACGCAAGGAGGGTTATGAGCAGATAGCAGCTCTCTTCGAGGAGACAGCACAGAACGAGAAGGAGCACGCCAAGATGTGGTTTAAGTATCTTGAGGGCGGCGCCATCAAGGACACCATCTCTAACCTCAAGGCAGCTGCCGAGGGCGAGAACTTCGAGTGGACCGACATGTACGAGCGCATGGCTCGCGAGGCTGACGAGGAAGGATTCGCAGAGATTGCCGCTGCAATGCGCGGCGTAGGTGCCATCGAGAAGCACCACGAGGAGCGTTATCGCAAGCTGCTCAAGAACGTGGAGGACGGCGTGGTGTTCTCACGTGAGGGCGACTGCATCTGGCAGTGCCGCAACTGCGGTCATATCGTAGTGGGCAAGAAGGCTCCCGAACTGTGCCCCGTATGCAAGCACCCGAAAGCATACTTCGAGCTGAAGGCAGAAAACTATTAAGAATTTAAACTTGAGAGTTTAGAGTTGAAAGTTATTAAAATCCCAAACTACTTTTGTTTGGGATTTTTTTTATTCTTACCTTTGCAACATGTAATCCGTCTTTTGCTTACATAACTCATTAAATATCAGAATAAGACTATGAAGAAAATCTTAATGTCAGTCTTTATGTGCTTCATGGCTTTCGCCGCATGGGCACAAGTGGAACGTCCGCGTCTTGTGGTCGGAATCGTCATCGACCAGATGCGTTGGGACTATCTCTATTATTATCAGGACAAGTATGGTGACGGTGGTCTGAAGCGTCTGCTCCGCGAGGGATTCTCTTGCGAGAATCAGATGATCAACTACGTGCCCACCGTAACCGCCGTGGGACACTCCAGCCTCTACACCGGTTCGGCTCCCTCGGCACACGGCATCGCCAGCAACGACTTCTATCTTGACGGAAAGCGCATCTACTGCTGCGACGACCCCAACGTGAAGGGAGTCGGCACAACATCAAAGGCAGGCAACATGTCGCCCAAGAATATGCTCGGCACCACCATCGGCGACCAGCTCCGCATTGCCACCAACTTCAAGTCGAAGGTCATCGGCGTGGCTCTGAAGGACCGCGCTTCCATCCTGCCCGCAGGCCACTCTGCCAACGCTGCCTACTGGTATGACAAGGAAGTGGGCGGATTTATCACCAGCACATGGTATATGAACGAACTGCCGGAATGGGTGAAGAAGTTCGACAAGAAGGAATGCCCGAAGCCGGGTTACGACCCTAAGGTTCATCCCGACGGCGTGATGCTGACATTCAAGATGGCAGAGGCAGCCCTCAAGAACGAGCAGATGGGTAAGACAGAGGGCGGATGCGACATGCTCTGCATCAGCGTATCGTCAACGGACGCCATCAGCCACCGCACCGGCACATGGTTCTCGCCGGGCAAGGAGAACGAGGAAGTGTATATGACTCTCGACCGCGACCTCACCGCTTTCCTTAACACCCTCGACGCTGAGGTGGGCAAGGGCAACTACCTGCTCTTCCTTTCAGCTGACCACGGCGGCACACACAACCCCAACACAGTCAAGGCTCATCGTCTGCCCGGTGGCGGATGGGACAGCGCTGCCACTCTGAAGAACGTCAACTCGGCTCTCTGCGCACAGTTCGGCGTGGAAGGCAAGTTCATCAAGGACGCCATCGGCGCCAGCCTCTATCTGGACCACGAACTCATCAATCAGAACAAGCTCTGCTATGAGAAGGTGAAGGCGGCTGCCATCAAAGAGCTTCGCAAGGACCACACGTTGCAGTGGGTGGTTGACTACGAGAAGGCTGCCTATGCTTCTATACCCGAGTGGGTGCGCGAGCGCATCATCAACGGATATTACTATGGTCGCACAGGCGACATCATGGCAATAACACATCCGGGCTTCTTCGACTGGAAAGTCGGACCGAACGACTTCGGCGCACAGCACGGAGCATGGACACCTGCCGACACACACATTCCTCTCGTGTTCATGGGATGGCACGTAAAGCACGGTTACACAAACCGCAAGACTTTCATGACAGACGCTGCCCCGACCGTCTGCTCTATGCTCCACGTGGAAATGCCGACCGCATGCCTCGGCAACCCCATCGTAGAGATTACTGACCAGAAGTAACGCTTGGTTAATTGAGTTGAGAGTGGAAAGTTGAGAGTTGAGAGCGATGATTTGTATTTTAGCTATAATCTTAATCTTGAATGATTAAAAAGCAAATCATAACTCTCAACTCTCAATTCTCCACTCTCAACTATTTTTGCTTTCAATAAAAATCATTCCATTTTGTTTGATATTCCAATTATTTGTCGTACTTTTGGCATTATCATAACCAGAAACCCAATCGTACGAACCGATTAAACCAAGATAACACTATGGAAAAGAAGATAACACAAGAGAATTTTGAAGACACTTACGTCGACAGCATCGAAATGGAACGCATCGACAAGTTTGTCTGCGACGAGATGGCACGCCAGATTCATCGCTACATCAAGGCGATGAAGGGATCGAAGGCTATTATGCTGAAGTTTGAGGAGCAGCTCGCCACACTCACCGTAGTGGAGAAGGAAAAGGCGATCGCTCGCTACATCGACCTGAACCGAAAGGTGCTCAGCGGACTCGACTTCAAGATTGTCCTGGCTCGAGCCATGGCAAATTATTCTGACACGTTCTCGTATCTCGTGGAACTGGTGAACAACAAGCGCAAGATGGTGTTCTATCTGAACCGCATGCGCGAGAAGTATCAGCAGTATCATGAGGTGTATGAGGAGGACGGCAAGTTCGGCATCAAGGACCATCAGGGCAACGTGCTCGTGCCGGCTCACTACGACTTCCTCCGCACGCCGTATGTATACGTGGACGACCTCCGCTCGCTTCCCGTCATCGCACAGCGCGACGGCAAGATGGGACTGGTGATGCCCGACGGCAAGGAGACCATCGTGGCTCCGTTCATTTACGACGACATCTCGCTGCGTGACGAGCCGCCGTACTTCGAGGCATGGACCGGTGAGGACAGCACGCTCATCGAAGCGTAATATAAAATTCTGAATGATGACGACAGACCAACTTTATATGCGCCGTTGCCTGCAGCTTGCAAGCAACGGACGACAGAACGCAAAGCCTAATCCGATGGTGGGAGCCGTGATAGTGGCTGCCGACGGACGCATTATAGGCGAAGGCTATCATGTGCGCTGCGGAGAGGGACATGCCGAGGTGAACGCTTTTGCCTCAGTACGCCCCGAGGACGAGCCGCTGCTTAAGGACGCCACCATATACGTAAGCCTTGAACCGTGCTCGCATTACGGCAAGACGCCGCCCTGCGCCGACCTTATTGTCAGAAAGGGCGTGAAGCGCTGCGTGGTGGGATGCGTGGATCCCTTCGCCAAGGTGCACGGACGCGGTATACAGAAGTTGCGTGACGCCGGCATAGAAGTGACGGTGGGCGTGCTGGAGGAGGAATGCCGAAGGCTGAACCGCCGCTTCATCACCTTCAACGAAAAGCGCCGCCCGTTCCTCACTCTCAAATGGGCACAGACCGCAGACGGATATATGGACGACCACTTCCGTCCGCTTGCCATCTCTACGCCCTATACGCGAATGCTCGTACATAAGCTTCGCGCAGAGGCTGACGCCATACTGGTGGGCAGAGTGACCGCCGAACGCGACCAGCCACGACTGGACGTGCGCCATTGGTCGGGTCCGTCGCCGCGCCGAATCGTCCTCGACCGCAACCGTCCCGCCTTCGAAGGAATGGACTTTGACCGTCCCGTCATTCCGCAACTCATGGAATGGCTGCACGCAGAGAAGTGTCAGTCGCTCATCGTGGAGGGTGGAGCCGAGACGCTGCGCCGCTTCATCGCTGCCGACTGCTGGGACGAGATACGCGTGGAGACAGCCTGCGCCACGGTCGGAGGAGGCACCCGCGCTCCGCAACTGCCCGACGGACTGAAGCTGACGGAGCAGAAAGTATGTGACGGAAACGTTATCAGAGTGTATGAGCGATAAGAGAACATAGCCTCTGATCACCAAATAGAGCAAACATTAACAACGCAAAAAGCCTCTTTTGCATTCCTTGATAGGATGCAAAAGAGGCTTTTATAATTTTATCTTACTAAACTTGCGAGAGTTCAGATCATTCTGATTTTCTTACTTCTTGAACTTCTCAGAAAGCTGCTCGATGAGCGCTGTGTCGTTGAAGTAGTCGATACGCATTGCCTTGCGAACCTCGTCCATGGTCTGAGCGGCTGTTGCACGAGCCTCTTCAGTACCCTTGCGCAGGATGTTGAAGATTTCGGGGATGTCCTTCTCAAACTCCTGACGACGCTGACGCATCGGCTCCATGAAGCGGTTGAGGACGTTGTTGAGGAACTTCTTGCAGGTGCCGTCACCGATGCCGCCATGCACGTAATGTTCCTTCAGCTCTTCGAGAGAATGAAACTCCGGCCAGAAGTCGGCGAAGTCCTGCGGTGTGCAGAACGCATCAAGATAGGTGAATACGGCGTTGCCCTCGAGGTTACCCGGCTCGTCCATGCTCATACGTGGCGCACCGTTAGACATCTTCTTCACCTTCTTCCATACGTCTGCAGCCGAGTCAGAGAGATAGATGCAGTTGCCGAGCGATTTCGACATCTTCTCCTTGCCGTCCGTTCCCGGGAGGCGGCGTGCCGTAGCATTCTCCGGCAGCATAATGTTAGGCTCAACGAGCACCTCGCCGTATACGGTGTTGAAGCGGCGAACCAACTCGCGTGCCACCTCAATCATCGGCTCCTGGTCCTCTCCTGCGGGCACCGTAGTGGCCTTGAAGAGCGTAATGTCGGCAGCCTGGCTGACGGGATAGCAGAAGAAGCCAAGCGGAATGTTGGCCTCAAAGTTACGCATCTTTATCTCAGTCTTCACGGTCGGGTTGCGCTGCACACGCGACACGGTGATGAGGTTCATGAGGTATGTGGTAAGTTCGGCGAGCTCAGGAATCTGACTCTGGATGAAGAGAGTGCACTTCGAAGGATCAAGACCCGCAGAGAGATAGTCGAGAGCCACCTCAATGATGTTCTGACGGATTTTCTCAGGATTGTCAGCATTGTCGGTCAGGGCCTGAACGTCAGCCATGAACACGAACATACGGTCGAAGTCGCCAGCGTTCTGAAGTTCCACGCGGCGGCGCAATGAGCCAACATAGTGGCCAAGATGGAGCTTACCGGTAGGACGGTCGCCCGTAAGGATTACTTTTCCCATATCTTATTCTTTAGATTTAGTCTTATGATTGATGCCGGTTTTTCGCCGGGTATATTAACGACAAAGGGGTTAAAACACTGTCATCCAGCATCTTAACCCCTTAACTGTCGGGATGACAAGATTCGAACTTGCGACCCCTACGTCCCGAACGTAGTGCGCTACCAACTGCGCTACATCCCGATTGCTTGACGAAACGTGTTATGTCTCAAAAGCGAGTGCAAAGGTACGAGTTTTTTTTGACATACAATAATGTTTAAGCAAAAAAATCACGGAAAAGAAATTATTTGAAAAAAGTTGCCAAAATATTTGGCAGAACGAAATAATAGTACTACCTTTGCACTCGCTAAGAAGAAATCAAGCTTCTTTAACAGTTGGTGCCATAGCTCAGATGGTAGAGCAAAGGACTGAAAATCCTTGTGTCCCCGGTTCGATTCCTGGTGGCACCACAAAAAAAGAGTTACTCATTTGAGTGACTCTTTTTTTTGCTTTATACGCAGCATTAGCCAAAACTTTGCTAACTGCGTTCATGGGTGCGTGACTATGGCGAGACGCCATAGCCTCCTAAGATTGTTCTATCTCACCAATAAGCAGGAATTCACAAGCTTACAATACAAACATAGGAGGCTATGGCGTCTCGCCGTAGCCACGCAGCCTACCATAGCAGGTTATCAATCAGCGCCGTGTAATACAATATATACTTCGTTGTTAATTGCCTCACCGCTAAACTGCAATTTACCACATTTTTTCGCAAGGACAAAAAAAACGGAGACCGTGAAAGTCTCCGCTTATTATATAAGTAGTATATTTCCTTCTGAAAAAACTATCGGATGAAGAGCAGTTCGCGATACTTAGGCAGCGTCCAGAGTTCGTCAGAGACGATAAGCTCCAGCTTGTCTATCTGGTAACGGATCTCGTCCATCTTCGGTGCCACGGTGTCGTGGTAAGCGATGGCCTTGAGATGCTCGTCCTCGATACGGTTAGCCACCTTACGAGCCTCAACCAGTTCCTCCACGCCCGACTCGATGAGCTGAGTGCGCTCTGCTATCTCCTCAATAATCTTCTTGTTACGTGAGGTGAGCTTGTCAGCCTGCTCCTTGGGGAAGATGTCGTACATGCTCTGTACGTTCTTGGCGAGCTGGCTCTGATAGTGAGTGCAGACAGGGATGATATGGTTCATTGAGAGGTCGCCGAATACGCGTGCCTCAATCTGAATCTTCTTGGTGTAAGTCTCCCACTTCACCTCGTTACGGGCCTCAAGCTCCTTGCGTGTCATGACGTTCTGGCTCTCGAACATGCGGATTGAGTCCTCGTCGAGATAACGCTCGAACACCTTCGGGCAAGATGTCTCGCAGTCGAGACCGCGACGCTTTGCCTCTTCCACCCATTCCTCTGAGTAGCCATTGCCCTCGAAGTGGATAGGCTTGCAGTACTTAACATCATCACGAACCACCTCGATGATGGCGCTTATCTTGTCAAGACCTTTGGCGATGAGAGCGTCCACACGAGTCTTGAAGCCCTGGAGAGCCTCAGCCACGGCAGTATTGAGGACAATCATGGCGCTGGCGCTGTTTGCCTCAGAACCTACGGCACGGAACTCGAAGCGGTTACCGGTGAAGGCGAAAGGCGAAGTACGGTTGCGGTCGGTATTGTCGATGAGCAGCTCAGGAATCTCAGGAATGTCAAGCTTCATGCCCTGCTTGCCAGCCACGTTGAAGAGTTCGTCCTTGTCAGAGGTCTCGATGTGCTGGAGAATCTCCGTGAGCTGATGACCGAGGAACGAAGAAATGATGGCTGGAGGTGCCTCGTTGGCGCCAAGACGATGGGCGTTGGTTGCACTCATGATGGAAGCCTTGAGCAGACCGTTGTGCTTATATACAGCCACGAGGGTCTCAACGATGAAGACGATGAAGCGGAGGCTGTCCTCAGGTGTCTTGCCGGGTCCGTGGAGCAGGATGCCGGTGTCGGTGGAAAGACTCCAGTTGTTGTGCTTGCCCGAACCGTTTACGCCTGCGAACGGCTTCTCATGAAGCAGCACACGGAAGCCGTGGCGGCGTGCCACCTTCTTCATGAGCGACATGAGCAGCATGTTATGGTCAATGGCAATGTTCATCTCCTCGAAGATCGGAGCCAACTCGAACTGGTTGGGCGCAACCTCGTTGTGACGGGTCTTGCAGGGAATGCCAAGCTCGAGAGCCTGAATCTCAAGATCCTTCATGAAAGCCTGCACGCGCTCAGGGATGGCGCCGAAATAATGGTCGTCCATCTGCTGGTTCTTTGCAGAATCGTGTCCCATAAGCGTACGACCAGTGAGCATAAGGTCAGGACGAGCCGAATAGAGTCCCTCGTCAACGAGGAAATACTCCTGCTCCCATCCAAGGTTTGACACCACCTTCTTCACGTCAGGATAGAAGTAATGGCATACCTCTGTGGCTGCCTCGCTGACAGCGTGGATGGAACGGAGAAGCGGAGCCTTATAGTCGAGAGCCTCGCCTGTGTAAGAGATGAAGATGGTGGGGATACAGAGCGTGTCGTCGATGATGAAGACAGGCGAAGTGGGGTCCCAAGCCGAATAGCCGCGTGCCTCGAAGGTGTTGCGGATGCCACCGTTCGGGAACGAGCTGGCGTCAGGCTCCTGCTGTACGAGCAGCTTGCCGGAGAACTCCTCTATCATGCCTCCCTTGCCGTCGTGCTCCACGAAGGCGTCGTGCTTCTCGGCTGTACCCTCGGTAAGAGGCTGGAACCAGTGTGTGTAGTGTGTCACGCCGTTCTCGTCAGCCCACTGCTTGATGCCTTTGGCGACAGCGTCAGCAATAGAGCGGTCGAGACGTGCTCCGTTGTCGATTACGTCGATAAGCTTTTCATAGACGTCGCGCGAGAGATACTTATACATCTTCGCACGGTTGAAAACGTTCTTGCCGAAGAACTCAGAGGGTCGTTCTATCGGTGCAAGCACTTCAAGGGGTTTCTTCTTGAAAGCTTCTGCTACAACCTCAAATCGTAAATTTGCCATTGTTATTCTCTTATTTTATAGTTGTTATTCTTTTTATTGTCTTGTTTGTCTTGTCTTATTTCTTTGCCATCCATTCACGGATGCGGCTCATCGCCTCCTCGCAGTCCTCGCGGTTGCCGAACGCTGTGAGGCGTACATAGCCCTCGCCGCTCGGTCCGAAGCCAACGCCCGGTGTGCAGACCACGCCTACAGCATAGAGCATCTGCTCGAAGAACTTCCACGAACCGATGCCGTCCGGCGTCTTCACCCAGAGATACGGGGCATTGCGTCCGCCGAACACCTCGAAGCCCATATCGGTGAGTGCCTTGTGCATGAGGTGGGCATTGTCCATATAGTAGTCGATGGTGGCACGTATCTGACGCTTGCCTTCCGGCGTGTAGATGGCTGCGGCGGCACGCTGCGAGATGTAGGACGTGCCGTTGAACTTGGTGGACTGTCGGCGGTCCCAGAGATGATTTAGCTCTACGCGGCGGGTGCCGTCAAGCGTGACAGCGGTAAGCTCCTTCGGTATGACGGTGTAGCCGCAACGCACGCCGGTGAATCCGGCTGTCTTCGAGTAGCTATGAAACTCGATGGCACACTTACGTGCTCCCTTAATCTCGTATATGGAGTGAGGAATGTCCGCATCGCGGATATACGCTTCGTAGGCAGCATCGTAGAATATGATGGTGTCGTTGTCGAGCGCATAACGCACCCACTTCTTCAGTTCTTCCTTCGGGAGCACTGTTCCCGTGGGGTTATTGGGATAGCAGAGATATATCATGTCAACACGATGATCAGGTATCTGCGGCACGAAATTGTTCTCAGCCGTGCATGGCAGGTAGTTGACGTTGCTCCAGCGTCCGTTCTCCAGCACTCCGGCACGACCGCACATCACGTTAGAGTCAATGTATACGGGATAGATAGGGTCGGTCACGCCGATGGAATTGTCCCAACGTACTATCTCGCCGATGTTGCCCGTATCACTTTTCGCTCCGTCGTTGACGAACACTTCGGAAGGGTCAATCTTGACACCGCGCGGAGCGAAGTCGTTCTTGACTATAGCTTCGCGAAGGAAGTCGTAGCCACACTCGGGGCCGTAACCGTGGAAAGAGGCTTTCGTAGCCATCTCGTCCACAGCCTTGTGCATTGCCTCGATGACAGCGGGGCAGAGAGGCTGCGTTACGTCACCTATGCCAAGACTGATGACACGCACCTGAGGGTGCGACACCTTGAAGGCATTAACCTTCTTGGCGATGTCGGCAAACAGATAATTGTCGGACAATTTCAGAAAATGCTCGTTTACTAATGCCATATCGTTAGATTATTTTTTTTATCATGGGGAAAGCCTTATATTCAAGGCAATGCGATTTCTCCTTCAAACACAAAAGCCGCCGGACCTGTCATATAGACATGCCCGTCGGCTTCATTCCATTCAATGTTTAGTGTGCCGCCATCCATGATGATGGCAGAACGACGTGACGACCTTTCCTCAATGAAGGCAGCCACGGCTGTAGCGCAAGCGCCGGTTCCGCATGCCATAGTGATGCCGCTGCCACGCTCCCACACTCTTGTACGGATGGAGCCGTCGGGCATAACCTGGGCAAACTCGATGTTGCATCTCTGCGGAAAAGCTGCATCATTCTCCAAAATGGAGCCGAAACGAGCGATGTCGAGCGACTTGATGTCGTCAACAAAGCAGACAAAGTGAGGGTTGCCCATAGACACGAAAGTGCCACGGAAGGTGCGGAAAGCTGCCGTAAGCGTATCACCGGCAGTCTCGTCGTACTGTTCGGGAACGTGGAAAGCGGGCTTGAGCATGTCCACAGAGACACTCTCCACACTACCGTCCGTTCCTATATGAAGATGAAGCGTCTTAACGCCTGACAATGTCTGGAGGCGCACCGACGTCTTCGTGGTAAGTCCTTTCTCATAGACATACTTGCCAATGCAGCGCGACGCATTACCGCACATCATGGCTTCAGATCCGTCAGCGTTGAAGATGCGCATGGAGAAGTCGGCGTCAACGCCCTCATCAGGATTGCCAATCAGAACAAGTCCGTCGCTGCCGATACCTGTATGGTAACGACTCCACGCAATGGATGCAGCAGAAGGGTCTGGGATGTCATAGCGAGTGGTGTCGACATATATATAGTCGTTGCCTGCGCCATGCATCTTCGTGAATCTGACCATCTTGTCCATTGTCTTCATAATAATATAATATTGTGTTCTGAAGTTTATCCTTAAATCTTGTTTTGTAAGACATTATGCAACGCCCGGAATGCGGACAAAAGCATAACGTAAGGCTCCTGATTTTCAGTCTTCTTTTTACCTTTTGACCTTAATTAGCCTTTTACGATTGCAAAATTACAACTATTTAAGCAACTCCCAATCATAAGAGGATTGAATTTTCAGTTATTTTATAATAATATTACAGATTGTAAGCATATTTTAAAATTATGCTTACAGATTGGAATAAAAACACACAGCAAAACCAGCACTATGAAAGCATCATAAATATTCATAATTTATTATGCTATGTTTTTCTTGGTTTTATTAACTTTTTGTTGTACTTTTGCAATACCAATATGACAAAACGACACAAAATAGGAAAGACAGTCATAAAATAGTTATACAACTCTGACCTATCTACAATCATTCTTTTTTTGACCATCGTCCTCCTCTTCGTCAAGGTGACGGAGAGGAAGGAACGATGAACATATAATAATAATAATAATAATGAAAAACACAAAGAAAGGGCTGACACGCCATGCATCATAATGATGCTAACGTGTCAGCCCTTCGTATTATTTATGCAAGACGACCCTCGAGGCGCTCGCGGATAGCTGCGATGAAGCCAGCAGAGTTCATTGTCTTAGGTTCAACGCCCTCCATAAGACCGGCGAGGTCCTTTGTTACGATGCCCTCGTTGAGAGTGTCGAAGCAAGCTGCCTCAAGCTGGTTGCCGAAGTTAACGAGTTCGGGCAGGTTGTCGAGCTCACCACGCTTGCGCAATGCGCCGCTCCATGCGAAGATAGTAGCCATCGGGTTGGTGGATGTCTCCTCACCCTTCAGATACTTATAGTAGTGACGTGTAACGGTGCCGTGAGCTGCCTCATACTCGTACTTGCCATCAGGAGAAACGAGCACTGAAGTCATCATAGCGAGTGAACCGAAAGCTGTAGAAACCATGTCAGACATAACGTCGCCGTCATAGTTCTTGCAAGCCCAGATGAAGCCACCCTTAGAACGGATAACGCGAGCTACAGCGTCGTCGATGAGAGTGTAGAAGAACTCCAGACCGCGCTTCTCAAACTCTTCCTTATACTCCTCGAATACCTCGTAGAAGATAATCTTGAACTGTGCGTCATACTTCTTAGAGATGGTGTCCTTGGTAGAGAACCAGATGCTCTGGTTGGTGTCAAGAGCGAACTTGAAGCAAGAATGAGCGAACGAACGGATTGACTTGTCGGTGTTGTGCATAGCCTGAAGAACGCCAGCGCCCTTGAAGGTGTGTACAACAACCTCCTCGTGCTTGCCGCTCTCGCCGTCGAATACGAGCTTGGCAACGCCCGGCTCCTCTGCACGGATCTCAACGCTCTTGTAAACGTCGCCGTAAGCGTGACGTGCAATAGTGATAGGCTTCTCCCAGTTCTTCACTGCGGGATGGATGCTGGGGATGGTGATAGGTGTGCGGAACACTGTACCGTCGAGGATAGAACGGATGGTGCCGTTCGGACTCTTCCACATCTGATGGAGCTTATACTCGTCCATACGCTGGTGGTTAGGTGTGATGGTAGCACACTTAACAGCCACACCAAGACGCTTTGTAGCCTCAGCAGCGTCCTTTGTGATCTGGTCCGAAGTCTCGTCGCGCTTAACAAGACCGAGGTCGTAATATTCTGACTTGAGGTCAACGAACGGAGTGATGAGCTCATCCTTGATCATCTTCCACAAGATTCTGGTCATCTCGTCGCCATCCATCTCTACGAGAGGAGTGGTCATCTGAATTTTCTTTTCCATAGTTTTTATAAGGATTATTAGTTTTTAATTTTGGCTTTAGGGTTGATTTGTATTATTTCTTAGCTGCTGCATAGAAGTTCATCAAGCAGCCGTCTGCCAGGATCTGACGCTCATTAGCGGTGAGGTTCTGGAAGAAGAGGTGAAGCGGATGAACGCCGTCCTTAGCGATTACCTGTGCGTCAATCTCCTCCTTACCTGAGAGGATAGCCTCACGGATGCCGGGAACGAAGATCTTGTCGCCCTGCTCAAACTTGAACTCTACGTCCTTAGCGATGGTGAACGGAACGATACCCCAGTTGATACAGTTAGAGCGATAACGCTTTGTAGCGTACTCGTAGCAAACATTAGCGTCGCCACCAAGCACCTTCTGGCAAGAAGCAGCCTGCTCACGTGCAGAACCGTCACCAGGACGATTAGCGAATACGCAAGAACCGAATGATGTGTTCTCTGCAGAAGCGCCAACAGCCTTGAGGGCTGCAGCTATGTTCTCAGATACATTACCCTCACGGCGTGCGAGGTCCTGCTTCTGGATTTCCTTGCTCAGACCAACATACTCAGGTACGCGGCGTGAGAGAGCAAACTCAGAAAGCTTCAACGGGTTAGAGCGGTATGAGCTGGTCTCGCCTGACGGGATAAGCTCGTCAGTTGTGGTAACGGGGTCGTGGATAACGGCAGCGAGTTCGAGCATCATGTTCTCCTGCATCGGATACATCTTAGGCCAGTCCTTGATGTTCGGACCGTAGCGAAGCTCTGTCTCAGGACGAGCCTTGCCGAAGCCGTTGTATACGCGGCACTTGTAAATCTTGTCGTCGTAAGCGTAAGGCTTGTGTGTGTTCTCATACTCAACGTCTGTAGCTGCGGTGATAACGCCACCGTTAGCAGCTGTAGCAGCGATAGAGCGTGCGTCCATAAGAGCCACGAGTGAGAGCTGTCCCTGACCCGGCTTTGAGCCTTCACGGTTGGGGAAGTTACGTGTGGTGTGGCGGATAGACAGACCGTTGTTAGAAGGAACGTCACCAGCACCGAAGCAAGGACCGCAGAATGCGGGCTTCATTACGACGCCAGCCTCGATGAGGTCAGCTGTGATGCCTTCGCGAGTAACAGCCATAGATACTGGTGTTGACTGAGGATATGCAGAAGCTGTAAAGTAGTCGTTACCGATGCTCTTGCCCTTAAGGATGGCGCCAGCCTCAGCGAGGTTGTCGTATGTACCGCCTGAGCAACCAGCGATGATGCCCTGGTCTGCGTAAACCCTACCGTCAACAATCTTGTCAACGAGGTGTACGTCCACCTTGTCGCCGAAACGCTTCTTAGCGTCTTCCTCGATGCGTGTGAGGATACCAACCGGATCAGCCTGAAGCTCGTGGATGGTAACTGCGTTAGACGGGTGGAAAGGCAACGCAATCATAGCCTCCTGTGTAGAGAGGTCGATGCGGATCATCATATCGTAGTAAGCTACGTTGCCCGGCTTCAGTTCCTTGAAGTCCTGCGGACGCTCATGTATTTCGTAGTGGTGCTTAACCTCTTCGTCTGTTACCCAGATAGAGCTCAAGCAAGTGGTCTCAGTGGTCATGATATCGATGCCGTTACGGAAGTCGATAGGCAGTTCCTTAACGCCAGGTCCAGCAAACTCGAGCACCTTGTTCTTGACAACGCCGCTCTCGAATGTAGCCTTTACGAGAGAGATGGCAACGTCGTGAGGACCAACACCCTTCTTGGGCTTGCCTTCGAGCCATACGAGAACCACCTCAGGAGCGTTGATGTCCCAAGTGTTCTTGAGGAGCTGCTTAACGAGCTCGCCACCACCTTCGCCAACACCCATGTTGCCGAGTGAGCCGTAACGAGTGTGCGAGTCAGATCCGAGTATCATGTTACCGCACTTAACCATCATCTCACGAGCGTACTGGTGGATGACAGCCTGGTTGGCAGGTACATAGATACCTCCGTACTTCTTAGCTGCAGAGAGACCGAAAACGTGGTCATCCTCGTTGATTGTACCGCCAACAGCACAGAGTGAGTTGTGGCAGTTGGTCATGGCATAAGGAAGCGGGAACTCCTCGAGACCGCTGGCGCGTGCTGTCTGGATGATACCAACGTATGTGATATCGTGTGACATCATAGCGTCGAAGCGGATGCGCATCTTGTTGCCCTTCGATCCATCAACATCGTGTGAACGGAGGATGCCGTAGGTAATAGTGTTCTCGCGAGCCTCGTCCGGGGTAAGGGTCTGACACTCGTTTACGATTTCATTGCCGTTAAGGAGGTAAACTCCATGATTGATTACTTCTACCATAAAGTTAGATTGTTTATAGTTTTATAGAGTTAAAGGTTTTATTAATTCTTTGAGACAGCCAAAACTGCCAGAGGTTTGGGGTGATAAAATATAGTTTATCGTTTTATTCCATATCAGTATATATAGAAATGTGTATTGGAGATGTGGTGTAAGATTATTGTTTTAGTAAAAACACGTAAATACGACAACACTCCTGTTCTAAAAACACTGAATAGGACTGCTTCAATACTTACGCTCGCGCGAGTAGTAATGGATGAAAAAATTCTCATTGTGTCCGCACAAAACATCATCGTTCTGCGAACTGTCATTTCACGCGGTAAAGATACATATTTTAAATCAACCCACCAAAGATTTGGGGCTGATTTTTCGTTTTCGGGCTTTCTTTTAAGCTATTCTCATCCTTCGATTCAGCATTTGCAATTTCGAGTTTCCAAATTGACGTATTCAGCCGAGAACGCCACTTATGAAGACCACGAGGGACAACATATCGGCACTTCCGCCCGGCGAAACATTGCGCTGAACGAAGCTATTGTTCATGTCACTGAGGATGGTGTCGAGGTCAGGACGAGCGGATGCCTCCGCCCCACTCCATTTACGGATTACACCACGCGATTCTTCCTTCACCTGCCTCATCATGGCAAGCGAGGTGCGATAGACTATATTGGTGTCGTCAAGGTCGCACATTATGCGGAGAAGCGTAAGGTGAAGGGCGTGCGGTTCGCCGTTCTTACGCAGACTGTCATAGAAGGGAAGCCAGTCTGCGAAGAGCATGGGATAACCTTCACGGGCATTGTCGAGCGCTCCCTTGAACGTCTCCTTTTCGGAAGAGGCTGTCTGCTTCGCCTTGCTGCCGTGCGTACCGTTTGTGTCGGGGAATGCGTAGGCAAGTTTCGTGATGGCGGCAGAGAGATTCTGCGGCGTCACTACGGCTTCTTGCCATGCCTTTCCTGCTGCGGCGACAACAGCAAGCCCCATTGAGAACAGTGCTCCCTTGTATGTATTCACGCCGTTGGTGGATTCGTACATGGCACGCTCCGCCTCAATGCCTATCTTTACGATATCCTCATGGCACGGCATTTCTTCAGCGAAACCGAGGAGAGCCAGTCTGACAAAATAAGGATGGAGGGCGCGTATGCTGCGCGACATCAGCGCATGGTCCATATCGCGGTGTGCTCCACAGTCATGCTTGTCCACGAGTCCAGGCTTGGGAGTGGTGTCGAGTTCGGCATGAAGGGCACGTGTTGCGAGATGCGCTATTATATAAGGTATGGTGGTGTGCGGCACGAGCTGTGCAGCCTCCTTCAGACAGTTGCGGTCCATTGCTCCACGAACGCGTGATGCGCTGACCGCCGTTCCGCCGTTCTCGAGACGCTGTATCTGAACCACGTGGTCCTCGCCGAGGCTCTGCATCATCAGTTCGTTATATCTGCGTGTGAGTTCGTCGGTGGGTTCGGTGCCGACAAAGCGAACCTCAGCACCAAGTGCCGGGGCTATATGACGACGGTAAAGATCAAGGTCGAGGAGTATCTGCGTGTCGGTGGCATCCGACAGACGCTTGAGGAAATAAGTGGGGAACGTGGTGTCGCTGATGGCATATTCGCTGCCGTCGCAGACCGTCACGTTCTTCAGGTCGGCTGTTCCAGCCACGACCATCGCCTTGCGCTCCTTGTAAGAGAAGACAGAACGGTCTTCCCTGACCACGATGATGAAGAGGCGATCCACCATACGCGCTGCGCTCTCCACAAGATAACGATGCCCGAGAGTGAAGGGATTGCAGTTCATTACAATGCAACCCACATGCTTTTTATCCATAGACAAAGCCTCCACAGCTTCAGCCTCAGCAGCCTCCTTTGCTGTCCGCTTGAGCGTCTTCAGATAATCGGCTATTCCGCCTATACCCGTCTCCATGAGTATAGCCTCCGGCGCTTCTGCAAGCATACGGAAGGACAGACTCTCGAAGAGCTGGCGGTTACGTGGTTTGGTGAAGAGTTTCACACACTGGAAACCCTCTGCATTTGCCTTGGCTATGAGGTGCGAGACAATCATATTGGCAACCGCCTCTCCCTTGTGTCCGTCCGACACTGCCACGCATTTGATGACACCGCCCTTTAGTCCGCCGCCAGCCACTATTTCGTCCGTCGACTCATCCACGACAAAAGCGTAATAGTCCATATCGTCATACCTCAGTCCGTTAGGTTGCAGAAACGACTCAATGCGACGGCGTTGGCGGGGGATGGAGGGGGAGATGGTCTGAATTTCCATAGGTAAAGTAGTTAGTAGTGTTAAGGAAGCTATATTTTTTATGATTTATGGATGGTCTTGTTCATAGTCTGCCACCATCTGGTTTATCTTAGCCCAGATTTCGTCCTGCGTATGCCATCTTTTTCGCATGCAGAAGCGGGCTTCATGGTCACAGACGAGGCAGCGGCGCGGCTGTCCTCCCACTCTGTCGCGCGACACCGGCACACCGTTCTCGTCTATGATGTCGATATCAAAGAGGCGTCCGAGCGGATGCGTGTCCTCTATTCTTGTGGCAGTGAGTTTGGCGTCAAGGAGTGGCATCGGCGTAATGAGATACGCCTCGTAGCCGGTCTGCAGGTCACGCTCTATGAGGCAGCCTTCTTCGGGAGCGAAGGCTTCTCGTATGGCGTCCACTGCGGCGTGCGCCACAACGAGCGACTGATGGTTACGTTTCACGCTTCCTGGCACGACAACAGTCAGACACACCAGTGTTTTTCCCGAGTTATCAGCCAGCAGCTGTTGCTGCATAGCATGGCGTGCGTCGCGGCTCGCCAGAAGTTCGTTAAGCGTAACCATATACTGAATTTTGAATTTGGAGTTTTGAATAGAGGCTTATTAGGATTTTTAGTTTCACGCCGTAAAGGTACATATTAATAATGATACGTACAAACTTTTTTATACATTCATTATCAATAATGTCAAACCTCTCAGAAACAGTCGCTCACTACATTCTCCGGCAAGAACACATTGGAGGTCATTCCGTCCTTGGGAGGATATTTCAGAAACAGACAGTACACCACCTCCTTACCTTTAATCAACGGACATCCTTCCGTCCTTGCCTTCAAGTCAGCAAAGAGACGTTCGGCATAGTCGGGCTCGGTCCATTTACATTCGCCTATGAGTATTTTCTTGCGATCTAAAGATTCTGCCACGACATCGAGTTCTACTGACTTGTCCTTCGACACGCTGCCCCACCATCGTCCAGCCACATTCCACATAGTGCCGTCAACGACGTTACCACTTACAGCGTTCCTGCAAAGTATTTCCCAACGGCTTGCCACATACTCGTTCATGGTACGGGCGATAAGCTGTTCCACCACGTTGACACGTCCAAGGGCAATGAGCGAACGATTAGGCACCACATAGCGATAAAAGAAGCACATAAACGGATCAGCAATGCGATATACGCCACGTTTGCTGCTGCGCGGACTCTCGCCGAAAGGAATCTCGCGCTCCACAAAACCGAGGCTTATCAGCTTCTGCAACGGACGACTAAGTTCGGTTGCCGGCTTACCTATCTTTGCAGCTATCTCTGATATCTTGTTAACACCATTGCCGATAAGCGACAGCAGTGTTGAGGAGAGCGTGGTCTGCTGAAAGTCATCCATAAACAGTCGCGTGGGCTCTTCATAAAGAGTGCCGTTGACGTTCACTATATTATATCTTACGGCATCCTCCATACTTTGCTCTTTTTCACGCAGCTCCCAATAACGGGGCACACCGCCCCATACGGCATATTCCTCAACGGTCTGAAGCGCATCCGTCTGAAGAATTTCCTGAAGAAAACGTATATGTATTGGTGTCAGCTTGATGATGTTATCTGCACGACCGTACAGCGGCTCGGCAGCGTCAAGCACAAGTCCCTGCATCATCTGCTGAGACGATCCACAGAGCACGATATTATAACGCAGTTGTTTGGAATCGATAAGCTTCTGAAGTATTGAAGGTAAGGTTCGGTCACTCTTTACGAGAAGCGGAAATTCGTCCATACAGATGCAGAAACGGTCCGTTGTACGATAGTTAACTTGCAGGAACAGCGATTCCCAGTCTGGATATTCCACCTTATCGAACCCTTCAAACTTCACAGCAATCAGCTTAGCGAACAATCGTCGCTGCTGTCCGCTCTCCGAATTGTCCGCCATAAAATACACATCATCGTCATTGAACACGCGCTTTATCAGCGTCGACTTGCCCAACCGACGTCGTCCGTAAATAACGCTAAGACTGGTGCCTTCCGCTTCATGCAGGCACTTATGTAATCTCTTCTGTTCTTCAATTCTGTCTACAAACTTCATAGCTGTAAATATTATGTTTTGCAAAAATAATGTTTTTAAAACATAATTCCAAGAATGCGGCGTTAAATAAATGATGCGGAACGAAAAAAGAGGTTGCAGCAATGATTCGCCACAACCTCTTTCCAACTGTATTTTAACCCTTTAATGAGTCTGGGATTAACCCTTGATGTTCTTGATAACGTCCATTACGCTGCCGTCGCGGTTCATCACTACGCCGACCACCTTGTCGCCGAACGGCAGAGGTGCGGGGTTGCCGATGACTGAGAGGGCACGGTCGCGGAGTTCCTCGAGAGTAACGAGGTGGAGACCAGCCTGACGCATGCGCTCTGCGATGTCAGGACGAGCCGGATTGACAGCGATGCCGTATTCTGTAACGACAACGTCAACGGTGCGACCCGGAGTGATGAGCGTCGTAACCTCGTCAACGATGCACGGGATGCGTCCACGGAGCATCGGGCAGACGATGATGCTGAGAGCTGAGTCTTCTGCTGTGTCAGGGTGACCGCCGACAGCGCCACGGATGATACCGTCGCTACCTACGAGCACGTTCACATTGAAGTTGACGTCCACCTCGAGAGCCGAGAGGATAACGATGTCGAGGCAGTGTGTTGCAGAGCCTTGCTCGTGCATGCTGGCATACTCGTAAGCAGCCACTTCCTTGTGTGTGGGGTCGTTCTTGAGCGACTCAGCAGCCACCTTGTCAAACGACTGTACGTCGATAAGGCGCTCGATGAGGCCTTCCTCGTGCATCTTCACCATGTGAGCTGTGATGCCACCGAGAGCGAACGAAGCCTTGATGTTCTGGTCAATCATGCTCTGGCGGATGTACTTGACAGCAGCCAGTGAAGCACCGCCCGAACCGGTCTGAATAGAGAATCCGTCCTTGAAGTAGCCACTGTTGATGATAACCTTGGCAGCCTGCTTAGCGAGGAGGATGTCGCGCGGGTTCTTGGTATCGCGGATAGCACCAGAAGCGATCTTTGAAGAATCGCCTACGCTGTCCACCTCAACAACGAAGTCGACGTCGTGCTCTGAAATCGAGTTAGGAGTATTGGGATATGCAACGAGGTCGTCAGTAAGAATAACCACCTTGTCTGCATAGTGAGCGTCGGGAAGAGCGTAACCCAGTGATCCGCAGATGCTCTTTGCATTCTCCGAACGTGAGTAACCGCAAGCGTTTCCGAGAGGATCCGAAGAAGATGCGCCGAGGAAAGCCACGTCAATATGGAGGTCGCCGTTAGCGATAGCCTCGCCACGACCGCCGTGTGAACGGAACACTACGGGCTTCTCCATCAGACCGTGCGAAATCTCGTTAGCGAGTTCGCCGCGCAGACCGGAAGTAGAAATCTCTGTGATGACGCCGTTCTTGATATGCTCGATAAGCGGAGCGTGAACGTCCTGAAGGCTGGAAGCAGCGAGGTGGAGGTTCTTGAAGCCCATTTCAGCGAGCTTGTCCACTACCATGTTCACAACCTTGTCGCCTCCACGGAAGTGGTGGTGGAACGAGATGGTCATGCCGTCACGCAGACCAGAGCGGCGGATAGCCTCTTCCAGAGTGACGAGCTTGGGGCTCTTGCTCTGCAGCTCCAGACGCGGTGTCACGTCCTTCTGTTTTCCTTCTGCGTCGTTATATACACTCTTGCCCATAGCCTGGGCCATCTGACCGATGAGAGCTTGTCTTTCTTTCAGTGTGCTCATGCCAAATCCTCCTCTTTAATTACGCCTGAAGCCAATGCCAGGTCAATTACACGTTGTGCGCGGATGACCACAGGACGGTCAACCATCTTTCCGTTCACGGCGATAACGCCCGAACCCTTCTTCTCTGCCTCCTTGATGGCGGCGATAACGGCGAGTGCCTTGTCGATAGCCTTCTGTGTAGGTGTGAACACCTCGTTGATGATGTCTATCTGACGCGGGTTGATAATAGACTTGCCGTCGAAGCCCAACTGATGGATAAGCTCAACTTCCTTGCGGAATGTCTCCATGTCGTTGAGGTTTGAGTATACTGTATCGAGAGCGTCAATGCCTGCTGCACGAGCTGCTACAACGATGGTCTGGCGAGCCATGAGAAGCTCCATACCCTCGGGTGAGCGCTGTGTCTTGAGGTTAGCGCAATAGTCCTCTGCACCAAGTGCGATACCCATCATACGCTTAGAAGCCGTGGCAATGGAGTAAGCGTTTACAACGCCGAGTGTGCTTTCGATGGCAGCCATAATCTGTGTGCGTCCCACGCAACCCAGTTCCTGCTCCACCTTCTCAATCTCGCGCTCCACCTCGATCACTTCCTCAGCGGTCTCGGTCTTCGGCATACGGATAACGTCGACACCAGCCTTTACGACAGCCTCGATATCCTTCTTTCCGTAAGGTGTGTTAAGTGGGTTGATGCGGACCACCATCTCTGTCTTACCATAGTCGATGGTCTTCAGTGCGTTGTAGACAAGGAGTCGCGCCGCGTCCTTCTCCGCCATTGTCACGGAGTCTTCAAGGTCCAGCATAATCGAGTCGGGACCGTATATGAAGGCGTCCGACATCATGCCAGGATTATTACCGGGCACGAACATCATTGTTCTTCTTAGTCTTTTCATATTGATGAGGATAAAAGATTGTTCTGTTAGTTGTTTCTTATAAAGGTAAAGATGGCGGTGCGTTTAGTCCTTCCAAACGTCCTTGCCAGTAGCACGTACAGCGGCAGCTGTCACACGTGCGCGGATGGTGCAGTCGAGTGCGCCCTTATCAGTGGCGTGCACGTCAGCCTGAGTAACACCCAGAGATGTGAGAGTCTCAGTGATAACCTGACGGATCTGGTCACCGAACTGATATTCCACAGAACTTTGCAGTTCAACGTTCAGTCCCGGCCTGTCGGTTGGGGCAATCTGAATCATGATGTCGCCAGACTCCATTGTTCCGGCTGTAGAGGTTTTTAATTCCATAGGTATCTTATTTTAAGAGTTGGTTATTAAATGCTATGCATCCTTGTCAGCCTTAAGGGTATGATACGCGTATGGGGACGTAAATGAATAAGTGATTATCTGTTTCTACGTAAATACGACAACACTCCCTTTCCGAAAAAAATAAGCTGTTCAAGAGATGTTCTCAATACTTACGCTCGCGCGAGTAGTAAGGGGAAAAAGGTAATTTTAGTATTGTGTACGCACAAAACGCTTTGTCTCAGCGTACATCGTTTTCTGCGTGTAAAGGTACATATTTTATGTGTTACCGACAAAGCTTTTAACAAAATTATTTTTCGGTGCGAGTTGTTCCGCGGAGCGGGACCTAAAACTCCAGATATGGCGCCAGGCGTTGCAGGTCGGCGGGCTTAAATTCCTTCATCCTGCCTAACTGGTCGATGGAGCTGATTTCGCCGTGCAGACGGCGGTAGTCGGTGATGGCGCGTGCCTGATAATAATTAATGTAGGGATGGCGCTTTAGCTGCTGCAGGGTCAGGCGGTTGACGTTAAGGCGACGGACATTGCTGCCGTCGATATGGATGTACGGGAGCGCCTCTTTCGGGAAGTTCTCTATTTCGAGGAGCTGCGAGGTGGAGGCGATGCCACCAAGACGTTCGCGCAACCTTACCACCTGACGGGCGTAATAACTGCCGATGCCGGGGACACGCTTCAGTGCTGTCGTGTCCGAAACATTGATGCTTATGTGCTCGCCCTTGCTCAGTTTATGTCCGTAACGCGACTCATCGTATGCAGCAGCCTCAGCCGAACCTGCTCCTCCATGCGATGAAGAACCTGTGCTCTCTGAACGTCCATGAGCGTCGCCTTCAGAGGCATAGCGTCTGTACTGGCGTCCGTCGGCATAATATCTGCGCTGCACCTCCTCCAGTTCGGCGGCAGGACGAAATTCGGGGGCTATGCGGATGTAGGGCGCGAGACGATGATATTGTCCCGCGGTCAGTCCGTAGACGCGACCGAAGTCCTCCTTACGCTGAAACACCCCACCCCGCGCCCTATAGCGCAATATGTTGCGAACCTGCCAGCGTTGGAGTCCGAGGCGGAAGAAAGTTACTGAGTCGGCTGTGTTAGGGTCGAAGCAGAATGTCTCGACCTTACGTTCGGTGATGTTGTCGTCTGTACGACGGTCTGCATTGGGAGTGAAAGAAGAAACGGCGCCTTGCTCCGCGTTCGCTATAAAGTCGCCCTTGTCCGCCTTTGTCACGTCGTTAGAACCGGAAGGGCATGACAAGATCATCATGCTCACTGCGACAACAAGCAGGAGAACAGCCAGACACATAAACGAGCGTCTGTCGGTTCGAGGCATGTAGAAGAATTCTTTCAGCTTCATACAGATTGGGGTGTTTAAGGTTTTTACTTAATGGACAGCGCTTTCCTTACTGTTCCATTATAAGTATTGAAGGTTATGTCTATCTTGTCCACATCGCTGAATTCAGCAATGGGAATGCTGACATACACTCGGGAGGTGTAATATTGTGGTACGCCGCCTTGGTCGTGAACGAAGCGCAGTTCTGCAACCTTTCGTCCGTCCTCGGTGTCAGAGAAGCTGTCGCAGACGAGAGCAATGGTCTGTCCTTGCGACGAATCGTCCATCTTGCCCGTCTTCAGCAGCAGCGCCACATTGACGTACTTGCCGTTCTTCGCCTTCCACACGCTCTCCACTCCGAGCGGCGCGTCGGTCATGTTCTTCACGTCCTCCGGCTTGTGCACAGCCATTACGGGTATCTGCGTCACGGCACGCAGCGCCACCTTCTCCGTCGGCTTCTTGTCATAATAGACCAGGGCACGATATACGGTGTCGGGCTTGGCTGTCCATCCTGCCTTATAGGGACGGTCAAAGCTAAGCGATGCGCCGTCGTCTGTGCTGGCGGCTACAAGCGCAGCCGAAGCGTCTGTCGTGACAAGGGCGAAGTCGGCGGTCAGGTACGAGTAATTGCCGTCGCCCGTGTCGTACGAGTCGGAGGAACATCCTGCCGACAGCAGACCGACAAAGGCGGCGGCAACCGTAAAGAGCCGTATGCGATATGGCGTTTTGGGCATAATCAATACATTAAATGTTAAAGGCTCATCTTGTTGATGGCGGGGTTGGCGTACATCTCGAGGATGCGTTCGCGGAGGAACGGCATGTCGGGATTGGGGATGCTTATCTTTGCCAGCTGTGCAGACAGATACGCCTCAAACTGTGCCTTGTCGGCATCAGTGTAGTTGGCTTTCTGTTCGTCGTTGCCACGGAGGAGGTCGAGAGCCACATAGTTGGAAGGGTAGAGCGTGTAGCCGCTCCATATCTGCTCGTCAATGTGACGTGCCACAGCAGCGAAGAAGTCGGTCTTGGGCATGTCGTCAGCCAGCGTCTCCAGCCATTCGTCTATGCACGGAGCACAGCAGTAGGCGATGTGTCCCTTATAGCCCATGATGCCGGTCTGCATGCTTATCACGTCGTCCATCGGTCCCTTCTTCCATCCCTCCACGTCGCGACGCTGCTGCATCTCGGCTGCCTTGAGGAAGTCGCAGGGGTCATACTCGTAGCTGATTGCCAACGGTACGATATGGAGCGAGAGCAGGCGCTGCTTCACCGAGCCTTCGCCTCCCATCGCCATCATCTTGAGGATGGCTTCCTGTGTGCGGTCGTCGGAGTTCTTGGCGCGTCCCTCACGCTGTGCTATCCAGATGTTGTCGTTCTTCTCGCTGATTACGAAGTGCATGTAGTCTGCCATGCGCTTTGACGATACGAGCATCTGCCTCATCGAGAGGCTGCGCTCCACGATAAACGACTTGTTGATGCGCACGAGGTCCTTCACCCACGGCAGCTTCAGGAGGTTGTCGCCGATGGCTATCTCCGTGGTGGTGTCGCAACCTGCGTCGAAGAGCAAGAAATGCAGCAGGGCTGAGTCGAGCACGATGTCGCGGTGGTTGCTCACGAAGGTATAGCGCTTCTTGAGGTCGATGGCGTCATGACTGAAAGACATTCCTAAGCTTGCCTTTGCCAGAAGCTTCTTCAGGAAGTCGTAGCAGAACGTCTTCTGGAAGTCGAGGTTGGTTTTGCAGGCATGCATTTTCTGGCTCAGCATCTCCACGGGCACGCCGGGATAGAGATAAGCCATCACCTGCTGTACCTGCGGGTCTTTCAAGAGGCGGTCATACACCTCAGGCAGCTCGTCCGGCTCAAAGGGTCGGATGGCGTCATATTGCTTGCGTTGTTCAGGGGTCATCATATCTGATAAGTTGATAGTTAGGAGTTGAGAATTGAAAGTTCTTGCAAAAGCCGAGCGATGACATATTTTTAGATTACATTTATATATAGTAATCATCAAAAGTAATCATAACTATCAACTTTCAATTCTCAATTCTAAAATTAAATGATTATACAAACTGGTTCTCCACTATATCTGAGAGCACCTCCTTGATGTCCAGACCTGCGGCTCTTACCTGCTGTGGTATGAAGCTGGTGGCTGTCATTCCCGGTGTGGTGTTTATCTCGAGCATGTTGATGACGTCGTTGCCCTCAGCGTCCTTCGAGATGATATAGTCAATGCGGATGATGCCGTTGCAGTGGAGGATGTCGTAGATGCGGCTTGTCTCCTCTGCCACGCGGCGAGCTGTCTCGGGATCAATGCGAGCCGGCGTTATCTCCTGCACCTGTCCGTTATACTTGGCATCATAGTCGAAGAACTCGTTGCTGGTGACCACCTCTGTAGCGGGGAACACCACCGACTTCTTCTTTGTCTTGTAGCAACCGATAGAGATTTCGGTACCCTCGAGCAGCGACTCAATCATCACCTCGTCGCTCTCCATGAAAGCCACGCGGAGCGCCGGAGCGAGCTGGTCTGCGTTCTTCACCTTCGATACGCCGAAGCTCGAACCGTCTGCAGCCGGCTTAACGAAGCAAGGCATGCCAATCTCTTTCTCAATGTATTCTTCGGTGTACTTCGATTCCTCGCCGCGTCTTATGAGCAGGCTCTTGGCCACGTTCACACCCCATCCGCGGAGATAGTGGTTGAGGACATACTTGTCGAAGGTCATTGCCTCCACCAGTACGCCTGATGTGCTGTACGGGATGTGGAGCAGTTCGAAGTAGCCCTGCATCACACCATTCTCGCCGGGGGTGCCGTGAATGGTGATGTACGCATAGTCGAACACGACCAGCTTGCCGTCTATCATGCAAGAGAAGTCGCTACGGTCCACGCTGACCGTATTGCCGTCAGGAAGGTTAACCTTCCAGTCACGTCCCTTCACGTCCACTACATATACGTTGTAACGCTCCTTGTCGAAGAAGGAGTAGATTCCCTGTGCAGAGCGCATGGACACGTCGTGTTCTGATGAGTCACCGCCACATACGATGGCGATGTTGCGTTTAAGTGTTTCCATATTATGATTGTTATTCTATACCTATTTTATATATGTCTGTTACTATCGCTCCTCGAAGGTGTCGCGTGTGGTGCCCTTGATGTATCCTCTCCACTTCTGGATGAGCTGCTCCAGATCCTGCGGCAGGTCTGAGGTGAAGTCCATCTGCTGCTTGGTCTTGGGATGTACGAAGCCGAGGGTGCGGGCGTGGAGCGCCTGACGCGGGCAGGTCTTGAAGCAGTTCTGGATGAACGCCTTGTACGTGGCAGAGCGTTCTCCGCGGAGTATCTCCATGCCGCCGTAGCGTTCGTCGCCGAAGAGCGGATGTCCGATGTGCTTCATGTGGGCACGTATCTGATGTGTGCGTCCCGTCTCAAGACGACACTCGATGAGCGTCACGTATCCGAAGCGCTCTATGACGCGCCAGTGTGTCACGGCTTCCTTGCCGATGCCTGAGTCGGGCGACATGACGGTCATGCGCAGACGGTCCTTGGGGTCGCGTGCGATGTTGCCTTCGATGCGTCCTTCGTCCTCAACGAGGTTGCCCCACACCAAGGCGTTGTAAGATCGGTGTGTGGTCTTGTTGAAGAACTGCACGCCGAGCGATGTCTTCGCCTGCGGCGTCTTTGCCACTACCAGCAGTCCTGACGTGTCCTTGTCAATGCGATGCACCAGTCCCACCTCGGGGTCGTTGGGGTCGTAGCTCTTCAGGTCGCGCAGATGCCATGCTATGGCGTTGACCAGCGTACCGGTGAAGTTGCCTGCACCGGGATGAACCACCATGCCAGCCGCCTTGTTCACCACCATGATGTCCTGGTCTTCATAAACTACGTTGATGGGCAGGTCCTCAGCCACGATGCTTGTGTCGTGACGGGGACGGTCCAGCATGAGCGTCACCACGTCGCCGGGGCGCACCTTGTAGTTGCTCTTCACGGGGCGGTCGTTGACATGCACGAAGCCTGAGTCGGCGGCGTTCTGTATGCGGTTGCGCGACGAGTGGGGCAGCTTCTCCGACATAAACTTGTCTACGCGCAGCGGTGCCATGCCCGGGTCAGCCACGAAGCGGAAGTGCTCGTACAGCTGTCCTGTCTCGTCATCGTCCTCAGCAGGGGTAAGCAGGGTTTCGTCCTCAATGGGATTGAGTAGTGTGTCGTCTTCTATTTGCATTTAATTCTGTTGTATATATTTTTCTATCTGTTTACTGCTCCGGTCCGGTCACCTCGTGAAATTCGTCCACGTCGCCCGACTCTTCCTCCTGTTCCATGTCATATTCGGGTTCGGGAGCGTCGGTGTAGTTCACCATTTCGGCGGAGTCGCGCTGTCCGTTGCCCACCTGTATGGTGATATAGTCATTCACGGGCACCTTGTCGCCGGCGCTCACATGGCGTCCTTTTACGGTGATGCCGTACACCCACTCGCGCTCGCCGTCTATGTATTGCGGCTGCGTCAGCTTGAATCCCATGGCAGACAACTTTGCCATCGCCTCACGCAGCGAGCTGTTGTCGATGACGTCGGGAACGGTGAGCGTCGGTGTGGACGTGGCGTTTACGACAAGATAAACGATGTGACCCGACTTGACGTACTCGCCTGAGGCGGGTGTCTGCTCAAGAATGCAGTCGGGCGGCAGACCGGGCACGTAGCCCGTGTCGCTGACCACCACCTTCAGATTGGCGTCTTCAAGGAGGTAGCTGGCATCGGAAAACGACTTGCGGCGCACATCTGGTATCATTATCTTCTCGCCGTGGTGCGTATAGATGTCAAGTCCGTATCTCACGCCGAGGCATACTGCCACGACCACAAGCGCCATGGCAATCAGATTGCCAAGGAGATAGCGGCTTGCGAGTTTGCGGAGGAATTCGAATGGCTTCATACTTCGTCTTTTCTTCGTTTTGTAAGTATGCAAAGATACGACTAACCGCGGAATATACAAAATATATGACTAAAAAACCTGAAAACTATTCCGATTTTAATGTACGACATAAAGATATTATTTGTAATTTCGCCGTCAGTTACACTTATCCGCTTACATATTATATAAAGGACAGCATAGTTATGAAAGACATAAGATTATCAAGGAAAAAAATCATCCTCTCGGTGCTCTTGCTCGTGGTGGTGGCTTTGGCTGGCGTGGTGGGATGGCAGCTCAAGCCTGCCTCTGCCGACGAGATGAAGCGCTGCATGCTCGTCGTGGAGCGCACGTCATGGCAAGCCATCTGCGCCGACGGACACCCCATACTCTTCTTCGACAGCCTCAGCACGGACAACAAGCCGCACGGCGTGACTGCCTACCGCGACTCGGCGCTGCACCGTCATCACATGGCGGGCTGCTGGATAAACACGCTGCCTCTGTTGCCTTCATGCAAGGGTCGCGTGGCGTGCGTTGACGTCACGCCGAAGAAGCACGGACGCATAACCGCCGACTCGCTCCTCGTCTTCTGCCAACGCTCCGTGAAGGACCAGCTCCGCACGCTGCAACAACAGCATGACGAGCTGGCTTACTATCTGCGCGTGCATGGCGTGCAGGACAACGGCTATCAGCATATTGCGGGTATGGCTCAGTGGGTGAACAAGGAGTATGACGGCGTGAAGGCGGCGGAACGCATCATCGACAGCCTCATCGCCAAGAAGAATGTCAGGCTGACCATGAAGGGCCAGAACCTTTACGTGGCTGTTTATCGTGACGAGACGGGCAAGCTGACACGTCAGCCGATGACCGTCGTCAGCAACGGCAACGCCTCCTCGCCCACCGTTCTCCAGACGAAGGACCAGCAGACACCGGACGGCGTATCGGCGATGACACGGATGCCGTGGAGCCTCTCGCAGACAAGGGACGTCAGGGCTGTGGGATTCGGCGGACTGGGCGAAAACGGTCTGGCGTGCGACACGGTGTCGCCGCAGATTATCCCAGGAAGCATCCGCAAGGGACAGCACAATCTGCCTCGCATCCTCGCCAGCGACGGCAGCGCTGTGTTTACGGCGAAGGGATGGCCGCTCGGCCTGGTAAAGGGCAACCGCATTGTCCGCATTGACAGATAGTTGTTAGCATGGGAATATAGAAAAAGACAACAAGCAATCATGAACACCAAACACTCACACATATTCTTTTCACCCCTCATAGCATTGCTCCTCACGCTGCTCCTCGCTGCATGCCGCGACGTGCCTTACGACGGTCAGACGGTCCTGACCCGTGGCGGCATGACTTACCGTGGCGGCATCAGCAACGGCAAGTATGAGGGTTACGGACAGCTGAGCATCGGCGACAGCGTCATCTATGCAGGACAATGGCACATGGGCAAGCGATCGGGCAAGGGTGTCTGCCACGACTCTTTAGGCCACCGCATCGTCGGAACATGGCGGGCGGACACGCTGGTAAGCGGCACGCGCACCGACTCGACGGGCACTTACTCGGGCACGATGAACCGCGACGCCATAGCTGACGGTTACGGCCTGTTCACGAGTCCGGAGAACAGCGTATATCTCGGCGACTGGGTGGACGGTAAGCGCACGGGATTCGGTTTTGCGATGGCAAAGAACAAGCGCCTCAGAGTGGGCGAATGGCGGGCTGACCGCTATCTCGGCGAACGTCTGGAATACACCACAGACCGCATCTACGGCATCGACATCTCGCGCTTCCAGCACGACGTGGGACGACGCCACTACCCCATCGACTGGAGCAAGATTCGCATCACGCACCTCGGCACCATATCGAAGAAGCGCGTGAAGGGCACCGTGGACTACCCCATCTCCTTCTGCTACATCAAGTCGACGGAGGGCACCTCCATACGCAACCGCTACTTCTCCGCCGACTATCTGGCTGCACGTGCAAAGGGCATCCCCTGCGGCGCTTACCACTTCTTCTCCACACGCACGCCGGCAGCAGCGCAAGCCCGCTTCTTCATAGCCAACTCGAAGTTTCGCAAGGGCGATCTGCCTCCCGTGCTCGACGTAGAGCCGACGCACGCTCAGATAAAGGCGATGGGTGGACCGGCGGTGATGTTCAAGGCGATAAGGACTTGGCTGCGCATCGTAGGCAAACACACCGGCACACGCCCCATCCTCTACATCTCGCAAAGCTTCGTCAACAGATATCTCTCCTCCGCTCCCGACCTGAAGCACGACTACAACGTATGGATTGCCCGCTACGGCGAATACAAGCCCGACATCAACCTCGTAATCTGGCAGCTATGCCCAGACGGAAGGGTAAAGGGCATCCACCCCGAAGTGGACATCAACGTCTTCAACGGTTACCGCCAGGAGTTTGAGGACTTCCTCAGAAAGGAGACAATCGGACAGAATCGCAGCGCGAATTAGGCAGCAAGCAGCATGGTTCCGCGAAGCGGTACCTACCATCAGAAACCCACTGCAAGCTGCGAAGCAGCGCAGCTGTGGGTACGAACGACAACACCCCCTCCTAACAGTTCCGCGAAGCGGGACTGACATATCCACGATGGTATTGAGGACAGTACATAGGTCCCGCTTCGCGGAACCAAGAGAGAGTGTGAGCGTCTTTGCTTACCCACAGCGGCGCTGCTTCGGAGCTTGCAGTGGGTTTCAGATAGATACGTGTCCCATCGGGACACGGCGCTGCTCATAATGTCATACAGTAACGGAGGTCGCCAGTGGTACAAAGTTACGTATTACAGTCAGACTCCGAAGCACCACTAAGGAACCACAAGCTGCGGGGTTCCGCAAAGCGGGACCTACCATCAGAAACCCACTGCAAGCTGCGAAGCAGCGCAGCTGTGGGTACGGACAACCACCCCACCACAACAGTTCCGCGAAGCGGGACTGACATATCCACGATGATATTAAGGACAGTACATAGGTCCCGCTTCGCGGAACCAAAAGAGTGTGTGAGCGTCTTTGCTTACCCACAGCGGCGCTCCTTCGGAGCTTGCAGTGGGTTTCAGATAGATACGTGTCCCATCGGGACACGGCGCTGCTCATAATGTCATACAGTAACGGAGGTCGCCAGTGGTACAAAGTTACGTATTACAGTCAGACTCCGAAGCACCACTAAAGAGCCACAAGCAGCAGAACAAACATAGGAGGCTATGGCGTCTCGCCGTAGCCACGCACCCACGGACGATCAAGCATTAGCTGCGAGTGGCCACGGACAAGCTGATAAAGCAATCTGCGGGTGTGCTATGGGAGGCTGCGGGGCTACGGCGAGACGCCATAGCCTCCTATGTTTGTCTTGTCAGCTGTATTTTTTCAGAACAGACTCTTTATTGTTTCTAACTGGCGGCTAAACTGACCATCATCACAAGAAAGTATTGTGAACAGAATCACTAAACCTATTGCTCCTAAAAGCAGATTTATCTTTATGCGGTCAGTATTTCCAGATATTAATGCACGAATAATGCGATATAAGTACATCACTATCATAATCATTATGGCAAGCAACAACACCCAATTGCCATAGTAGACAATTTCTCTGATTATTTCCCTCATAATATTAAGCTAATAATTTAACACGTTTTTACTGACTGATGGCGTAGCCAATTAATAACTACTAATTAAAAAATAATAACTGGCGATGGCATGGCTATGGATGCGAAACATATTTGCGTCCATTCTGGATGTAAACACCTTTCCGCTTTCCAGACACCATCCTACCCGACAAGTCATACACCTTGCCATTCTGTTCGGCATCCATCTGAATGCCATCTATAGCAGCTGTCTTAGAAGTGAAGCAATTTTCGTCGAAAACAAGTTTGCCGTTCTCGTAGCAAGCTACGATATGCGCCTCATGCACATATGACATAACCTGCATTGGAATAAGACCACCATCAGTATTGCTACCTATTCCTTCAACCCAATAGACATCTTCCTTTATATTTGGATTAGACAATCTCAGGCGACGGCGATACTGCCCATAACAATATATGGTATCCTCCTCAGCCACTACATCACCAACCTCCGTGGCAATATCACCTTTGCGAAGACTAAAATCCAACAACAGCACGCTGTTTTTGTCCGGCAGGTCGTATCTGTAGATTTTAGAGTCACGCTCATAAGCAAGCCAACAATTTTGCTTGCTTATAACGTCAGGTACAGAGTCAGTATACTCTTTACAGATCAACTTATATGTCTGATCCCCCACGATAGTGTCCTTCACCACTTTGATGGTTAAAGGAAACTTACCGTCACGCAGTGAATATTTAACATCTTCCATACAATGCCATTCCTTGCCATCCGTAAGCATCGGAAGATAGTCTTGTGCTTCTGCAACTCTTGCAAATAGCACAAATAAGGTTAAAAGAATGATTCTCATAATGGTTAATACTTTAACGTGAATATTAAGCTTTTGCAAATATATATAAAAAAAAGATGCGAAGCACCCCCCCAGTTAAATATTATAAAAAAAACGAATAAATAATGGCAGTTTTGTTAGTAAAATACGTATTTATGTCTATATTTGCAATAAAACGAAGACCAATTAGTTAACATCTATCAACAGCCAAATTCTAAAGATTATGAAAAAGGAATTAAAATTTAGGATTTTAGGAGTAATAGCTTTACTCGTAGGATTGTTGGCATTTGCGCCAACACTAATGAATGCCCAGACCTTCTTTAAGGAGGGCACGTCATGGAAGACGGAGCTATGGAACATGGAACCTAACCCCAAGATTCACATTCAGATTGTTTCGTTGGACGGTACGGAGACCATCGACGGTTATGCTTCCATGAAAATGTATAGTGAATATGAGAATGATGCTACGTCACGAAAACTGGTGGCTTACATCCGTACAGATGGAGACAAGGTGTTCTTCATGAATCCGGAAACAAAGTCGAAGGCATGGTACTTGATGTATGATTTCGGTCTTAAAGTGGGTGAAGGTTGCTACGTCTACAGCTGCGAATCTATGAATGCAGAGGAAGAACCACGCAGAAGTTACGTTATGTACACGGGCACTAACACCACAGAAAGCGGACTGACGGCAATGGAATTAAAAGAGTATTATGATGAGACGTGCGATGAGTACAGTGGTTCTGGAAAATGGCTGAAGGGTCTTGCTTCCACAAGGGGAGTGCTATTAAACAGCTCATTCAGTATTGACGGCATGGGAAGCAGCTTGCTTGAGTGTTCTAACAACAACACCTTGCTATATTCGAGAAACTCTACACAAGTGACAGACATCAAGGGTGCGGAACTAAAGGTGACGGTCAACGGACAGTCAGTGGAGATCAGTGGCATCAAGTCGCCATGTCGCCTTACGGTGTATTCGCCGGACGGAGCTTTGCTGCAAAGCAAAATGGCAGAGGCGGGAAATACAAAACTCACATTACCCAAAAAGGGCATCTATCTGCTGAAGGTCGGTGACAAGGAGAGAAAGATTGCCTTGACGGCTGAGTAAACGCAGCTCCTAATCGGGTTTAAACAAAAGGCTTTACGTTAGGTCTTACGAGAACCAGTTCTCAAAAACCTAACGTAAAGCCTTTTATTTGTGCATGGCACGCGCCCACGAACACAAGCAGCAGAACAAACTTAGAAACCACAAGCAGCGGGGTTCCGCAAAGCGGGACCTACCATCAGAAACCCACTGCAAGCTGCGAAGCAGCGCAGCTGTGGGTACGGACAACCACCCCACCACAACAGTTCCGCGAAGCGGGACTGACATATCCACGATGATATTAAGGACAGTACATAGGTCCCGCTTCGCGGAACCAAAAGAGTGTGTGAGCGTCTTTGCTTACCCACAGCGGCGCTCCTTCGGAGCTTGCAGTGGGTTTCAGATAGATACGTGTCCCATCGGGACACGGCGCCGCTCATACTGTCATACAGTAACGGAGGTCGTCAGCCTCCGAAGCACCACTAAGGAACTACAAGCAGCAGAACAAACTTAGGAGGCTATGGCGTCTCGCCGTAGCCACGCACCCACGGACAGTCAAGTATTAGCTGCGAGTAGCCACGCAAATATCGTACAAAGAGTAAAAAGCTGTTACAAAATAAAAATTGATTCTAGAGAATCGAAAAGCTGTTTTTATGGTGTTTTGCTGTGCAAACAGCACCCGTGCCATACGATAGAGCCACTTTTACACTCCGAAAGTGCCACTATTAGACAGTAAAAGTGGCACTATTGCATGATAATAGTGGCACTATTGTAGTGTAAAAGTGGCACTATTGCAGCAAAAAACGGCTCTTTTGCGAGTTTGAATTCATAACGCTTCGTCAGAAAATCGCGTAACCTACTGTACACAAGCATATTAGCTCAAACCGCTCAAAACTCGAGAATTTCGCACCAAAGATTTTGTTGTGCGTTCATCTCATAGTATTGAGCATCAGAAATGCAAATATTGTGTCGGCGGAACTGCCGAAGAATTAGGAATTTTGAGTTTTGAATTAGAAGAATCTTTACATGCAAACGCAAAAAGAGCGCCAGCGTTGCTTTCGCAACACTGACGCTCTTGATTGTTATAGCCGGTCCTAGAAGCCGGCTAATAAAAGGAATGAGCTTATCGCTTCAGGTTCGGGTTACGCTCTGCCTCTGTAGGAGGATAGATGTGATAGACAGACTTGTCGCCTCTCCATGCACCCTTAGCCTGCATGTTCTCGGGAAGAACGAGGTCCTGCTTGAGTTTGTACTCGAACGGATTGCCCTTTGCGTCGACAGAGTGTGTAAGAGTACCGGCGGGAACGAGGACGTCGCTCTGAGGACCAACGCGGTAATCGAACACTTCCTTCAGACGGTTCATACGGAACTCGTCCTCACGGCAGGTTACCATACCGAGTACGTTACCAGCCACCTCATATCTGTGCTCGTTGTAAGCAGCCTCAGCAAGCTGGTCGTTAGACATGCCGTCGATGGCTGTCACGGCAGTAGCGTCGCTGTAAGCACGTGCACGTACCTGCTTGAGAGCCTCCTTAGCCTCAGAGATGTACTTGCCTGAACGTGCCGAAGCCTCAGCAAACCAGCAGAGCACCTCTGCATAGCGGATGAGCTGGTGGCGCTTGCCAAGAGTCATACCTGCATAGATAGGCTTGGTGCAGTCGAAGTCGGTCTTGACAGCAGCACCCTTGTCGTCAGCATTCACTGAGAAGCCGGTGAACATCGGACGGTAGTCAGAGAATACGGCATTGGTCTTGTCCTTACCGTCGTCACCCTTCTTCTTGTAGTAAGGCTCGCCGTCAACAGTTGCCCACCAGTCTACGTTGTTGCCGTTGCTTGTGAGATATGTCTTAGCGTAAACAGCGTCCTTACGGGGACCTGCGGGATACTTAGACCAGAAGTGGCGCTCAGCGAGGAAGTCGCCCCAGCCACCCCAAGGCAGCGAACTGGGAACGTGGCAGCAAGTGAGCTGTGAGTCGTCCCATCCCCAGCTACCGGTGTTGGCGTTATAGTAGATGCCGAGGATGCACTCGTTGTGATTGTCCTCAGCGTAGCTGTACACCTTGTTCCAGTCTGAGAGCAATGTCTGTACTTTGCGTGCCTTTACAGCATCGACAACTTCCTTGGCCTTGTCAGCAGCGAGAGCATAATACTCTGTCTTGTTGAGCGGATAGCCAGCCATTGACATGTATACTGCAGAGAGCATTGACTTGACAGCCTGAGACGTTACGAAGACGTTGGCATCGCCGATAGCCTTAGGAGCAGAATACTTCTCCGGCAGATTGCACTCCTCAGCTGCCTTGAGGTCCTTCACGATGTAGTTGAAGATTTCCTCTACAGTGGCGCAGGGAATTGCGTCAGTGTTGTTCTTGAGGTCTACAGAGATGACCTCCTCAGGAGAGATGGGCACCTGACCCCATGTACGTACGAGTCCGTAGTAAGCGTAAGCACGCCAGAAGTAAGCCTGACCGAGCTGCTCGCTCAGTTCAGACATATCTGCCTTCATAAACTTGGCGCAGTCGATGACGTAGTTAGAAGCCTTGATGATGTTGTAGTACCAGCTCCAGAGTTCGTTGACACCCTTCAGGTCTGTCGGGTCCTCGAAGACGTCAGCAGCAAGATATGCAGCCTTGTTAGAGCCGGTGGTTGACGTTACGTCATCACCCATACACTGTACGATCATAGTGTTGGAGTTGCACTGGAAGCCCTGTATATTCGAATACAATGAGTTAACGGCAAGGTCGAGGTCGGCCTTTGTCTTGAACAGCGTCTCATTGGTCAGCTGTCCCTTGGGGTCCTCTGTGAGGAAGTCGCTACATGATGTAGTGAGCAACATTGAAGCTGCAAGGACGCAGCCTGATAATATATTAATTTTCATGACTTATGTTTCCTTTAATTGGTTAGAAGTTGAATCGTGCACCGAATGTGAATGTTCTCGGAGTCGGGTAAGTACCGCAGTCGATACCGCCAGTTGCGTCGCCGTCACCATTGTAGCCGGCAGGGTTAGAGCCCTTGTAGTTGGTAATGGTGAAGAGGTTCTGAACGCTGAAGCTCAGACGGATGTCTGCAAACTTGGTCATGCTCTTCGGCATCTCATAAGCCAATGTGATGTTCTCGCAGCGGAAGTAGTTGGCGTTCTCCACCCACTTAGACGAAGCACCGATGTAGTTGTTGTTGGCAACTGTCGGGTTAGGCATTGTCTTGCCGATCTCGCTGAGGAAGTCAGCATCGGTGAACATACGTGAGTTGCCGATCATTGAGTTCATAGCGAAGCGGAGGGCGTTGAGACGCTGTACGCCGAATGCAGAGTTGAAGAACGCATTGAGGCTCCAGTTCTTGTATGACAAGGTGTTGTTCCATCCGAGTGTGAAGTCAGGTGTAGACTTGCCGAGAACCTTGCGGTCTGAATCCTTCGGGTCTCTTACAGCCACGCGCTCACCAGCCTCGTTAGTTGACCAGTATGTGTCGTAGCCTTCCTTGTCGATGCCAGCCCACTCCTGTCCGTAGAACGAACCGAGCGCCTCGCCTTCCTTGATGATACAAGGCTCAACCACTACAGACTGGAAGCTACCGGTGTGGATGACCGGCTGCTGGTCAGTGAGCTTCTTCACCTCGTTCTTCAGGTATGTACCGTTGATAGATGTCTGCCACTGGAAGTCCTTTGTCTCGATGACGCGGGCGTTAAGGGTGATGTCAACACCATGGTTAGCCACCTTACCGAGGTTAGCCATATAGGTGAAGCCACCAAGTGCGTTGGATGTGGTGGTAGAAAGGAGGGCGTCGGTGGTCTGCTTGTTGAAGTAGTCGACACTCAGCTCCAAGCGGTTGTTGAAGAAACCGAAGTCAACACCAAGGTCGAACTGCTTGGTCTTCTCCCACTTGATATCGGGAGTGGCGATTCTGTCAAGCTTGTAACCTACAGACGGAGTGCTTGTTCCGTAGTATGTGTCTGTCGGAGAAAGCAGAGCGAGTGTTGAGTACGGAGTGATGTCCTGGTTGCCGATAATACCGTAGCTTGCACGGATCTTCAAGTTGCTGAGCAGATCGCGTGTGCTCTCCATGAACTTCTCGTTGGTGACGGTCCATGCACCTGCGATTGAGGGGAAGTAGCCCCACTTGTTGTTGGTGAAGCGGCTTGAACCGTCGGCACGGAACGTACCGGTAAGCATATACTTGTCAGCGAAGTTGTACATTACACGACCTACACCAGAGAGGAGTGCCCACTCTGAATAGCCGTTGACAGCCTGCTGGGTGCGGGCGTTCTTGACGTTCCACCAGCCTACGTTCTCAGTAACGAGGTTGAGACCGGTGATACCCATATTGGTAGAGGTGCTCTTTGTAGCCTCCCATACACCTGTGGCTGTAAGGTGATGGTCGCCCCAAGAGTTGGTGTATGTAAGGTTATTGGTAGACTGGAGCAATGTGCGCTGTGAGTTGCTGTTGCCCATGTTCACCTGACCCGTACGCGACACCTTGCCGGAAGAAAGGCTGTAAGATGTATTATTCATATAGTCAACACCGTTGCTTGTCGTGAATGTCAAGCCGGGAAGGATGTTGAACTGGAGGTCGATGTGACCGTTGAATACGTCGTGACGGCGCTCGCTCTGATTGCCTACGAGCATACCGTATGCGTTAGGCTCGATGGTACAGTACTGGTCCTGAGCATAATTGCCGTTCTTGTCGTACATGTTCATCGCGGGAGATGAGTTGAAGGCAATCCACAACGGGTTGCTGGTGGCGCCGGGGAGGCTTGACACACCCTTGCCTACGCCACGAGAAGCGTTGACGTCAACAGTAACGTTAAGCCACTTGTTGAGCTGAGTCTTGACGTTTGCCTTTGCTGAATAACGCTCGTACTGGCTACCCTCAAGTGTACCCTCGTTCTTCATATAGTTACCTGAAACGTATGCCTGCATACCGTCTGTACCCTTTGTGAAGACGAGCTTATAGTTCTGTGTCTGACCGGTGCGGAACATTGTGTCCTCCCAGTCTACGCCGGGATTTGTACCGTCAAGGAATTCCTTGACTTCGTTCTCTGTCTTTCCTGCATAGTCGACAAGAGCCTGAGCATAAGCCTTTGTGCTCATCATCTTAGGCAGCTTGGTAGCCTTAGAGAAGCCGTAAGAAGCATCGAAGGTGATGCGGCTCTCGCCCTTGCGACCTGTCTTTGTGGTAACGATAACTACACCGTTGGCACCACGCGAACCGTAGATGGCTGTAGAAGAAGCATCCTTCAATACCTGCATGCTCTGGATGTCCTCAGGATTGATGCCGTCAAGACCTGACTCGCGAACCATACCGTCCACTACGTACAACGGGTCGTTGCTCTTTGTGATAGAGTTAGATCCACGTACACGAATCTTAACAGAACCGCCGGGAATACCGTCTGACACTACGTTCACACCAGCCATACGGCCGTTGAGAGCGTCAGAAGCCTGTGTGATAGGCTGGTCCTTGAACGCCTTGTTGTCCATTACGGCAACCGAACCGGCAAGGTCTGCCTTCTTTACGGTACCGTAACCGATAACCACGACGTCGCTGAGAAGCTCAGCGTCCTCGGAAAGAGTAACCGTAACGGCATTGCGACCGTTGACAGACACTTCCTGCGACTTGTAGCCTACGTATGAAATAAGGAGGGTGGATTTGGGAGAAACGCGGAGGGTGAAGTTACCATCCACATCGGTAACGGCTCCGTTACCTTTGTTGCCCTTCTCTACGACGCTAACGCCGATAAGGGGTTCACCGTTGGAATCGACTATGCGACCAGAGACCTGGTTATTCTGCTGGGTCAGGTTGGTTGAGTAAACAGAACGTGCGAGTTCGTTGGCTGCTGATGCGTTAGTGGCACAAAGCAACATACCCACAGCAAACGATGCAACCACGCTCTTCGTAAAAGGAAGGCTTGGAGCACACTTCTTTACATTTTCCATAATCTGTAGTTTTGTTTTAGGTATAATTTAGGTTTAAATATAATCTCTCTTAGGTTGTAATGTATTGGCAACACTTTTTCCTGACTTCGTCACTCAAAAAATACGTATTTTATAACTGATTGATAAACAATATTTTGTATCTTTGTGTCACCTAATATTGGGTGACACGAAAGATATTTTAACTATGTTTGTCCGTAAAAAGAGATATCCATCCGGCAACATCGGAGTTATTGTTGTTGAGAAAATCGGTGGCAAGATGAAGGAACTTGCCACAATTGGTGTCGCGTATAATGAAAATGAGGTCGAAGATCTTGTAAAAGATGCAAAAGAATGGATTTCCAAGGAAGAAGCCAGGCGCCATCCACAACTCGATTTGTATGGTGAGGAGCGTGAGGCGTATGACCGTGAGCGAGAAGAAGTCCGCCGCGTTCTGTCCAATGTCAGCAATATCCTTCTCAACGGATGCGACTTGATATTGGACCGCACGTTTGACCGGATTGGTTTCAATCGTATTGACGATGATGTATTCCGCAAGCTTGTAAAGGCCCGTTTGGCATATCCAACGAGCAAGGCTGCTACGGTGGAATATCTGAAAAACCACTTTGACGAAGATGTGGATCTCTCAAAAATCTATCGCTATCTTGACAAGCTTAGCGACCATCAGCACGAAATAGTACAGGACATCAGCGTGCGCCATACAGCAAAACTGTTCGGTGGAAATATCGGTGTGCTGTTCTATGATGTCACCACACTTTACTTTGAAGCGGATTATGAGGATGAATTACGTAAGACTGGTTTCTCGAAAGAAGGACGTCACAGCAATCCTCAGATCATACTCGGCTTGCTTGTAAGTTTGGGCGGCTATCCGCTTGCCTATTGTATCCATGAGGGCAACAAATATGAAGGCCACACGATGCTGCCGACGATAAACGAGTTTGTAAGCAAATACGGTTTGGAGAACTTCGTTGTGGTGGCTGACTCCGGTCTGATGAACAATGCAAATATAGCGGAACTTGAGGCGCATGGTTACAAGTACATAATAGGTGCGAAGATAAAGAACGAAAGTCAGGAAGTCAAGAACTGGATATTGGAACAGCCCAAGCGCGACTGCCAGATGGTAGAATATGACAAAGGAGGCGGTCGTCGGCTCCTGGTCGGCTATACAGATGACCGTGCAAAGAAAGATGCCTATAACCGAGAGAAGGGAATACGCTCTAAGTTTGCAGAAGAATACGACGCAGTCGCATAAACTGCAAAATGATC
>ERZ1673741.524-NODE-524-length-41222-cov-7.253115_pt1 | contig 41222 bp, 38 predicted proteins | sample MGYA00580209_ERZ1673741 | MGnify/ENA primary metagenome ERZ1673741 (study PRJEB41218, sample SAMN15661754) | gut metagenome | host: Homo sapiens | place: Canada: London | collected 2015-08-20/2019-03-30 | study: EMG produced TPA metagenomics assembly of... | reverse complement strand
GCTCCGCGATGCCCCACAAGCGCAACCCCATCACGGTCGAGAAGGTCTGCGGCCTCTCGCGCGTGGTCAAGGCCAACGCGCAGGTCGCCTTCGACAACGTGGCCCTGTGGCACGAGCGCGACATCAGCCACAGCTCCGCCGAGCGCGTGGCGCAGGCAGACAGCTTCATCGCCCTCGACCACATGTTCACCTGCCTCATCCGCATCGTCGACGGGCTGATCCTGTACCCGGCCCAGATGATGGCCAACCTCAACAAGACCCGCGGCCTGATCTACTCCTCCAAGGTGCTGCTGCACCTGGTGGACACCGGCATCACCCGCGAGGACGCCTACAAGATCGTGCAGGAGAACGCCATGGCCACGTGGCGAGAGGTGCAGCAGTGCGAGCCCGGCACCACCTTCCGCCAGAAGCTCGAGGCCGACCCCCGCTGCGGCAAGCTGCAGGCGTCCGAGCTCGACGCGATCTTCGACCCGCGCAGCTTCCTCACCCGCGTCGGCGTCGTCTTCGACCGCCTGGAGCAGCTCGAGTTCTAGGGCCGTCGTTATGTGGAGGGCGGCGGAAAACCGCCGTCCCCGGCGACCGTCACCGAATGACGGGCATACTAGCATCGCTGACGAATTAAAGGGGATTCACGCACTATGCAGCACATCGATTTCCGCCCGCGCGGCGTCTGCTCCCAGATGATCCACATCGACCTTTCCGACGACGGCCGCACCATCGAGCATGTGAGCTTCGACGGGGGATGCTCCGGCAACCTCGCCGCCATCTCCAAGCTCGTCGCCGGCCGCCCGACCGAGGAGGTCGCCGAGATCCTCAAGGGCAACACCTGCGGCCCGCGCAAGACCTCCTGCGCCGATCAGTTCTCGACCGCGCTTCTGCAGGCCATGGACGCCATCGCCGCCGGCCAGGCTCCCGCGGCGGCGAACTAGCAGCGCCTCAGGCGCCCTAGGCGGAGGAACACAGACGTGCGCCGACCCAAGCTCACCAGACGAGGTTTCTTCAAGGCGTCCGCCGCGGCGGGCGTCGCGGGCGCTGCCGTGGGCATCCTCGCCGGCTGCTCGCACGACAACAAAGACCAGGTCAGCGACCCCGTGGTCGTCGACTCCGACTCCGCCGTGAGCGTGACTGCCGACGGGTCGCCCTACGAGTACGAGGACAACCACGGCTTCACCCTCGAGGGCACCTGGACCCTGCCGCTCGGCTGCGTCCTGCGCCCCGCGGAGGGCACCTGGGTGCCCGCCACCGTCGCCGGCTCCTCGGCGCTGCCCGCCGTCAAGGGCGGGGCCTTCTCGACGAGCTCGGGCACGCTGTCGGAGGTCGTCTCGGCCCCGAAGGGCGCCGCCGCGACGACCGTGATCTACGACGTCGCCTGCTCGGACTCGGTCTACGCGTGGGTCGAGCTCGACATGTCGTCGCGCTCCTGGCAGCTCTACGCGGCGAAGTTCTCCGACGGCGCGCTCTCCGGAGATCCCCAGAAGCTTTGGGACGCCGACTCCGACTACGACCCGGCGCCCATCGCCTGCACCGGCTCGAAGGTCGTCTGGCAGGTCATGCCCTCGCTCTCGGGAAAAAAGACCTCCGAGTCCTCCGCCTGCTACCTATGGTCCACCGGGGACAAGGACGCCCGCAAGGTCGTCGAGTCTCCCGGCCGCTTCGCCACGCGCCCGACGGTCTCCGCGGGCAACGTGATTCTCTCGCCGCGCGTGCGCGCCGGCGAGGGCACGTTCTATGGGGTTACGGCCTACTCCGCCTCGGACAACATGTCCACCCAGGTGGACCAGCTCGTCCTGCCCGCCGGCGTCAAGCCCTTCCGTGCCACCCGCGTGGGCGATAAGTTCGTCGTCTCCATCGAGGCGAGCTACAGCTCGGGCGGGCTTCTTTCCCAGATGGGCACCTACGTGGGCACGCGCTCGGGCGACTTCATCAAGGTTGATCGCGAGCCGTCCGAGTGCCCTGCCGGCACCGACGGCCTCTACCTCATAAAGAGCCGCTCGTCCTACATGGTGGTGGATTCGAAGAACCAGAAGTACTCGTCGCTGCTCTCCATCGACCGGTCGGTTGACTACGGCGAGTACCCGGCGCGCTGCGGCGACTGCGACCTCTTCGTCACCTTTGCCACCGTCAAGGACGCCGACACCGGCTACCCCGCCAGCGTCACGGTTCGCGCCTTCCGCCTAGGAGTCTGATCGCGCGGTTGCGCGGTGGGGTAAAATATCCACACTTGTGGGATGCGCCCTGCGCCCCGAAAACAAAAAACCGTTCAGCTGGGAGGCCACGATGGCTTCAGACGACAAGAAGATCCTGCTGGTAGAGGACGAGAAAGCGATTCGCGACGCCGTCGCCGCCTACCTGGAGCGCGAGAACTACCTCGTGCGCGGGGTGGGCGACGGCCAAAGCGCGGTCGAGGAGTTCGAGAAGCACTCCTTCGACCTCGTGATTCTCGACCTCATGCTGCCCAAGCTCTCGGGCGAGCGCGTCTGCCGCGCCATCCGCGAGACCTCGAACGTGCCCATCATCATGCTCACCGCAAAGGGCGAGGTCGAGGACCGCATCATCGGCCTGGAGCTGGGCGCCGACGACTACCTGATCAAGCCCTTCAGCCCGCGCGAGCTCGTGGCCCGCGTGCGCGCCCTGCTGCGCCGCGCCCACACCGAGGTCGAGCCGGCGCTCGAGGTCCTCGACTTCGGCGACCTCGTCATCGACATCTCGGGCCACAAGGTCCTCGTCGAGGGCAAGGAGGTCGACCTCACCGCCTCCGAGTTCAAGCTCCTGACCACGCTCGCCCGCTACCCGGGCCGCGTGTACACCCGCATGGAGCTCGTCGAGAAGGTCCTCGGCTACGACTTCGAGGGCTACGAGCGCACCATTGACTCGCACGTCAAGAACCTGCGCGCCAAGCTGGGCGACGACCCGCGCAACCCGCGCTGGCTCTACACCGTCCACGGCGTCGGCTACCGCTTCGAGGCGCCCGAGAAGTCCGAGAAGTAACGAGCGCGGGGAGGCGCCTTGGCTGCCAAGTTCGTCATAGGAAATAACGCGCACGCAGACGAGGGCTCCAAGCAGCCCTCGACTCGTAACTCGTGGAACACCCTGAAGCCCAAGCCCGCCGGCGGGCAGTCGTTCGCGTCGGGCATGACGCTGGCGTTCGCGCTCATCGCCGTGCTGATGGCGCTGATCTTCGTGGTCGTGCTCGCGGTGGTGTGGGGCGACCAGTTCACGTCCTACACCAGGGCGAACATGCAGTCGATGGCCGACTCGACCGCCGAGTCGCTCACCGAGGCGTACTCGGCGCAGGGCCGCTGGACCTCCGACGTCGTCCAGCGCGCGGCCTCGGCCTCGGCGTTCTCGTCCGACATCGGCGTGCAGGTCATCGATGCGGACGGCGGCGTGCTCTACGACGACACTTGGGCCGCGGGCGGCAGCTCCTCGAAGACGCGCGCCGACGGCACGGTCCAGCCCCAGTCCTCCAAGTCGCTCGCGCCCACCGGCGCCGACTCGGTGGTCACCGCCCCCGTGCGCGACGCCGAGGGCAACACGGTCGGCGAGGTGCGCCTGTGGGCCTTCGGCTCGGACGTCCTGCTGACCAAGTCGGACACCGCCTTCAAGGAGAGCTCCTTCGAGGCCATCGCCATCGCCGCGTCGGTGGGCGTGCTCCTCGCCTGCGTGATCGGCTACTTCACCTCCCGGCGCATGTCCGCCCCCATAAAGAGGATCACCGACACCGCCAAGCAGATCCGCAACGGCGACCTCACCGCGCGTTCCGGCGTCAAGGGTGAGAACGAGGTCGGCCAGCTCGGCGAGACCTTCGACGACATGGCGACCTCGCTCGAGCGCGACATCAAGCTCGAGCACCGGCTCACGGGCGATGTCGCCCACGAGCTGCGCACCCCGCTCATGGCCATGCAGGCCACGGTCGAGGCGATGCAGGACGGCGTGCTGCCCGCCGACGACGAGCACTTCGAGACGGTCGCCTCCGAGGTCAGGCGCCTGTCCAGGCTGGTGGACGCCATGCTCAAGCTGAGCCGCCTGGAGAACAACGCCAACGAGCTCAAGACCGAGCGCACCGACGTGGTCTACCTGCTGCGCAGCCTCGTTTCGAGCCAGCATGCGCTCTTCCACGAGAAGGGCCTCCACCTGCGGTTCATCAACGAGAGCGGCCGCGAGGAGATCATGGCGGACATCGACGCCGACCTCATCCGCGAGGCCGTGGTCAACCTCATGAGCAACGCCATGCGCTACACGGACGCCGACGGCTACGTGAAGGTGTCGGTGAAGACCGAGCGCGGCGACGTGCTCATATCCGTGCAGGACACGGGCATCGGCATCGCCAAGGAGGACATCCCCCAGACCTTCAGCCGCTTCTGGCGCTCCGACGTCAGCCGCGAGCGCGTGAGCGGCGGCCTCGGCGTGGGCCTCTCGCTCACCAAGGAGATCGTCGACAAGCACAACGGCACCATCCTCGTGGAGTCCGAGCTCGGCCGTGGCACCACCTTCACCCTGCGCATCCCGCAGAACCGCGGCCGCCGCAACATCGCCCAGGCCATCCAGGAAGGCTAGCCGCGCGCCTGCCGGCAGCGGTATACTTCTGTGTGTTATGCATCTGGGTGGCGACGCGTCAGAGTCGCCGATTAGGAAACCGAGGTATTCGATGTCCGAAATTCAGAAGCGTCCGGATTCGCACGGCAAGGTGCGCGACATCTACGATTGCGGCGACAGCCTGCTCATGGTCGCCAGCGACCGCATCTCCGCGTATGACTTCATCCTGCCCGACGAGATCCCCCACAAGGGCGAGATCCTCACCCGTATCTCGGCGTTCTGGTTCGAGCGCTTCGCCGACCTCATGCCCAACCACATGATCTCGTGCGACGTCGCTGACTTCCCCGAGGAGTTCCAGCAGTACGGCGACTACCTCGCTGGCCGCTCCATGCTCGTCAAGAAGGCCCAGACCGTGCCCATCGAGTGCATCGTGCGCGGCTACCTCACCGGCTCCGGAAAGAAGACCTACGACGCCGACGGCACCGTCTGCGGCATCAAGCTCCCCGAGGGCCTGACCGAGGCCTCCAAGCTCCCGCAGCCCATCTTTACCCCGTCGACCAAGGCCGAGCTCGGCGATCACGACGAGAACATCTCGTTCCAGCGCTGCTGCGAGATCGTGGGCGACGAGGTCGCGCTCCAGCTGCGCTCCGCCTCGCTGGCCATCTACAAGGCCGCGGCCGAGTACGCCGCCACGCGCGGCATCATCATCGCCGACACGAAGTTCGAGTTCGGCTTCATCGACGGCAAACTGACCCTCATCGACGAGTGCCTGACCCCCGACTCCAGCCGCTTCTGGCCGGTCGAGGGCTACGCAGAGGGCCAGGTCCAGCCCAGCTACGACAAACAATACGTCCGCGATTGGCTGCGCGCCAACTGGGACATGCAGGGCGAGCCGCCCCGCATCCCGGCGGACGTGATCGAGGGCACCTCCAAGCGCTATCAGGAGGCGTTCCAGATCATCACCGGTACCGAGTTTGAGCCCAAAGGAGTCTAATGTCCCTGCGTGACACCATCGAAGGCGCCCGCGACGAGGCCAAGGTCACGGTCGACACCATGACCAAGAAGTCCAAGGACGCGGCCGAGAAGCCGACGGCCAGCGACGAGGACCGTGCGCCCGCTGCCTACGACCCGTTCAAGTCCGGCAAGGCCTCGGCCGCCGGCGCCAGGCCCGCGCGCGAGGCTGCGTCGTCCGTGCGCGTGGAGGGCGAGCGCTCGAAGAAGAGCCCGGCCCTCATGACCAAGGAAGAAAAGAAGGCCGCCAAGGCCGAGGAGCGCCGTCTCGAGGACGCCCGCAACCAGGCGTACGACTACATCCTCAAGAGCGACGACGCCTACAAGAAGACCGACAAGACCTGGTGGATTCTGCTGGGCGTCGGCTTTGGCATGACGGTGATCTCGCTTCTGCTCGCGTACGTCTTCCCGACGGAGTCCAAGGAGTACACGACTGCCCAGGGCATCGCCGCGATCGTCACGCTGGTGCTCGCGTACGGCTTCATCATCGCCGCGTTCATCTATGACTTCCGCAAGCGCCGCCCGTTCCGCAAGGCCGCCGAGAGGCGCCTGCAGGGCATGAACGACAAGCGCGTTGCCGACTACATCGCTTCCGAGGACGAGAAGGCCGCCCGCGCAGCCGCCAAAGCGGAGGCGCAGAAGGCCGAGGGCAAGGCCGTGAAGGGCAAGTAACCCGCGCCGTCGCGCTTATCGTGCTAGAATCGTCTTCCATGCCTTCGTAGCTCAGGGGATAGAGCACCGCTCTCCTAAAGCGGGTGTCGGCCGTTCGAATCGGCCCGGGGGCACCATGATCGTACGCAGGCCAGCCGCTTCATGCGACTGGCCTGCTTTTTTGTAAATATCCCTCGGCGTTGATTTCGCACGCCGCTTGCCGAAGCGAAGGCAAACGCAAGGAACCGAAAGGCCACAATACAAAGAGACGCGCCGCGCGCCGGAGCAGTCGAAACAAGCCTAAAAAGGGGAGACGAGCGAGCATGGCCCAGGAACGCCCCGCGAAGATGCTCGCCGCCGAGCGCCGTCGCCGCATCGTCGAGATGCTGCAGTCGAGCTCGCCGATCCTCATCTCGGACATGGCCCGCGAGCTCGGGGTCTCGACCGTCACGGTGCGCGGGGACTTCGATGCCCTCGCCGCCCGGGGGCTCCTCCGCCGCGTCCACGGCGGCGCGGTGCTCGTCTCTGACTATGCGTTCATCAGCACAAACGAGCGCTCCCGCGGCCATGTGCGCGAGAAGCGCGCCATCGCCTCCGAAGCCGCGGGGCTCGTGTCCGACCACGAGACGATCCTCGTGGGCAGCGGCTCCACCACGTTCGAGCTCGTCCGCGCCCTGGCGTCTCGCCCTGAGAGCTCCGACATCACCGTCGTCACCAACGATTGGGCCATCCTCGACCGCGGCAGCAAGGAGTTCGGCAACCTCAGGCTCGCGGGCACGGGCGGCACGCTCTCGCGCGAGCACGGGTTCTTCTACGGGCACCTGCTCGCCTCGAGCCTCTCGGACATCCTCTTCGACAAGGTGTTCATCGGCGCAGACGGCTACGACCCCGGGTTCGGATTTCTGACCGACCTGGCCGCGGTCAGCGAGGCAAAGAAGGTCTTCCTCGCCCATGCGCGCACCAAGGTCGTCCTCATGGACTCGTCGAAGATCTGCGACGGCCGCTCGTACACGCGCTTCGCGAAGCCGGGCGACGTCGACATGGTCTTCATCGACCGCGACCCCGGCGGAGCCATCGCCGAGTCCACACCCGCGCGCGTGGTCGAGTGCTGTGTGTAGGGCGTGGCCGGCGGTCGAGGCGTAACCTTGCAATAAAAGCCCTGATAACCGGCGCAATAAAAAAGCGGGCGCCCATCTCCGGTTTTACTGGCGATGGGCGCCCGCCCGCTTTATGCGGTGAGCAAAGGACTAGAGCTCCGTGACCTCGACGGCCCCGTAGATGTCGTCCCAGCGCTCCATGGGGAGGTGTCCCGTGGCGGGATCCATGGCGTTCAAGGTGCCGCAGGCGTTTCCGAGACGCAGGACCTCGGCAGGCTCGGCGCCGGCGGCGATGCCGTGGGCGAAGCCGGCGACCGTGGAGTCGCCCGAGCCGGTCGCGTTCATGCACTCGATGCGCGGCGCGCGGGCGCGCCAGGCGCGGCCGCCGCTGAAGGCGACGGAGCCGGCGGCGCCCATCGAGACGACGACCCACTCGACGCCGCGGAAGTGCTCGTCTCCCTCGACGGCGGCGCGGACCTCGCCGAGGTCGCCGGCGGACAGCTCGCGGCCGAGGAGCGCCCCGAGCTCGCTGAGGTTGGGCTTCACGAGGTAGGGTTTGCGCTTTGCGCCGAGCGCGGCCTCGAGGGAGGCCCCCGAGGTGTCCAGGAGAACCTTCGCGCCCGCGCCCGCGGCGATGCCCGTGAGCACGGCGTAGTATCCCGCGTCGACCCCGCGCGGCAGGCTACCCGACATCGTGACGACGTCGGCACGGGCGGCGAGCTCGCGGAACTTGGCCTCGAAGCCGGCGAGCTCGTCGGCGCCCACCTCGGGCCCCGCCTCGAGAAACTCGGTCTGGTTGCCCTCATGGAGGACCGCGATGCAGACGCGGCTCTCGCCGGCGATGCGCGCGAAGTCGTGGGCGACCCCGGCCTCGTCCAGGCGATCGGCGATAAAGTCGCCCATCCGCCCGCCGAGGAGGCCCGTGGCGAGCACGTCGTCGCCGAGCTGCCCGAGCACGCGCGAGACGTTGAGCCCCTTGCCGCCGGCGGTCTTGATGGGCTCGACGCGGTTCACGTCGTCGACCTTGAGCGGCCCCGCGAGCGGGTAGGCCGTGTCGATCGACGGGTTCATGGTGACGGTGAGGATCATGCCCGGCACCTAGGCCTTGTTGGTGGAGCCGAGGTTGTCCATGTGGGAGGCCACGACGTCGTAGATCTCCTGCATGCCCGGCTTATTGGGCTTCTTGGGATCGAAGCAGTTGGGGTTGTCGGCCATGTAGCCCATGAAGCCGCGGGTGAAGGCCTGGCGCAGCTCGGTGGCGTAGTTCACCTTGCAGATGCCGTTGCGGATGGCCTCGGCGACCTGGTCGTCGGGCACGCCGGAGGTGCCGTGGAGCACCAGCGGGATCTCGAGGCGGGAACGGATCTCCTTGAGGACGCCCTGCTCGATGTGCGGGGTGCCCTTGTAGACGCCGTGCGCGGTGCCGACGCCGACGGCGAGCGAGGTGCAGTTGGTGCGGGCCACGAACTCCTCGGCCTGGTCAGGGTCGGTGTAGGGGTTCTCGCCCTCGACGGCAGGGCCGTCGTCCTCCTTGCCGCCGACCTTGCCGAGCTCGGCCTCGACGGGGATGCCGATGGGGCCGGCGACCTTGGTCACGGAGGCGGTCAGAGCGATGTTGTCCTCGAAGGGGACGTGGGAGCCGTCGATCATGACGGAGGTGTAGCCGGCGTGCATGGCCTGGATGCAGCGGTCGAAGCCGTCGCCGTGGTCGAGGTGGATGGCCACGGGAACCTTGGCGGCGTCGGCGGCGACCTTGCACATGGCGGCGAAGTAGTCGAGGTTGGCGTATTTCACGGTGCCCGGGGTGGTCTGCATGATGACGGGGGACTTCTTGTCCTCGGCGGCCTTGATGACGGCCATGACGAACTCGAGGCTCTCGACGTTGAAGGCGCCGACCGCGTAGTGCCCGGCCTGGGCGTCGAGCAGCATCTCCTTGGTGGTGACGAGCATATGGTTCTCCTTTCGCCTGCCGGGCGTCCCGGCACCGATTGAACGTGGGGCCATTGTATTGCCCTTCGCGCAGGTCAGATGCGGGGAAGCCTGCCCGTGGGCGCGGTCTTCGGCGGGCGAGGCGAAAGCAAACGCAGAAGGCGCGCGCCGCCCCGGTCGCCTCCGGGGAGGAAAACCACCGCCGCCAAATATTCCCGTTGCCATACGAAAGAAAAAGAAATGTGCTAACTTGCTTCTAACGCAAGCAAAGGAAAACACATCCCCTCCACAATCGGTTCGACGAGAGGCCCTGTATGCCACAGATGTCGTCAGAGGAACGCCGCGTAGCCATTCTCTCCATGCTGGAAAGAGATGCTTCCGTGCAGGTGGGGCAGCTCGCCGAGGCCTTCGGCGTCTCGCGCGTGACGGCGCGCGCCGACCTCGATGCCCTGGAGCGCGACGGCAAGCTGAGGCGCACCCACGGCGGGGCGACCTCGCTCTCGCGGACCCTCACGGTGTCGGTGCAGGACAAGCGCGTCAACGTGAACGTTGAGGCCAAGCGCGCCATCGCCCGCCGCGCGGCGGTGCTCGTGGCGGACGGCGACTCTATATTGGTGGACTCGGGGACGACGTCGCTCGAGTTCGTGCGCGCGCTCGCGGGGAGAGCGTCCGTCACGGTGGTCACGGACGACTTCACCGTCGCCGACTTCGTGGACCGTTCGATGCCCGCGCTCGACGTGATCATGCTCGGCGGGACCCTGCGAAAGGGCCACCGCTACACCGACGGGCCCATCGCCCTGCGCTCGCTCGAGCTGCTGCGCCCGGACAAGGCGTTCGTCACGCCGACCGCCTACGCCCCGGGCCGGGGCCTCATGACCAACAACCAAGAGATGGCAGAGCTCAAGCGGGCCTTCCTCGGCTGTGCGCACGCCACCTACGTGCTCATGGACTCCAGCAAGGTGGGGGCGCGCGGCCTCATGTGGTTTGGCAGGCTCGACGCCGCCGACGCGGTGGTCATGGAGAAGGACCCGGACGGCAAGGTCGCCGCCGACCTGGAAGAGACCTCCTGCGAGCTGCTGCTCGCGTAGGCGAGCATGGCTTTGCCTGCCCCGCCGCGCCAGCCGGCCCCCGCCGTCAGCCTGCTTCCTCTCTCGATGCCCGCTTACCGCCGTCTCGTGCGCGAAAAACGTTCGGGACGGCGTTTTTTCTTGCCCGCTTTCGATATCTTTCGTTTGGCTAGAAACGAAGCGGCGGACTCGTTGTTCAGACGACCTCGCGCACCCATGTGAGATGGATTCCAGCTTTTGAAAAACCCCTGATTGGATAGGTTGAGGCCGAATTGGTATCAACCATTAGGACCACAAAAGCAGGGCTCATCTTCATCAAATGCAAAGTAAAAGAAAGTAATCTACTTAGCTATCTTGAGATAAACAGCACATGTTTTTATGTGTAACACAATGAGAACATGCAGGTAAAAGGCACAAAACACCGTGAACGGTAGTAAATGCATCGGTCAGCGGTCATTTTTGCCGTTTGTGGAAGGTGTGAAGGAAACCTGTAGCAAATCCAGCTATAGTGGCCTTACTCGCCGATGGTTACAACCAGTTAACCGGACGGCAGCATAGAGCAATAAACGCGGCATTAATACGAAATTCAAGACTCGTAGGGTTCTTCTCAGCAAGCGGACGCAGGCTCGGGAAGGGCCCGACATTTAAGGAGAAGCACACATGGTCGGTTGCATCCTCACTGGACACGGAACCTTCGCCGAGGGCGTCGGCGGCGCGCTCGAGATGGTGGGTGGCCCGCAGGAGTCCTTCCGGTCCGTGTCGTTCCACGAGGACGAGGCGGCCACCTTCGGCGACAAGCTCGCCGCGGCGATCTCCGAGATGTCCGCCACCTGCGACGGCGTCATCGTTTTCTGCGACCTCATGGGCGGCACGCCCTTCAACCAGGCCATGATGGCCGCGGCCGCCACCCCCGGCGTCGAGGTCGTCACCGGCACCAACCTGCCCATGCTCCTCGAGACCCTCTCGACCCGCATGCCCGACTCCACCGTCGACGAGCTTGTCGAGTGCGCCCTCGCCGCCGGAAAGATGGGCGTCGACCACAAGAAGCTCGAGGTCGCCGACGACTCCGACGACGACCCGTTCGGTGAGGAGGATGGTCTGTAATGCCCGCGAACTTCATGGAGAACATCCTCGCGTCCTCCATCGTCTTCCTTGTGTTCCTCGCCGTCATCGGCGTGATCTTCTCGATCGTCAACTACCGCCGCATGAGCAAGCAGAAGGACTACTACAAGGACGTCCACACCGAGCTCGCCCCCGGAAAGAAGGTCGCCTTCGCGAGCGGCCTCATCGGCAAGCTCGTCCGCGTCGGCAAGGAGACCTGCGACATCGAGGTCAAGTCCGGGGCCGTCATCGAGGTTTCTCGCTACGCCGTCCAAGAGATCCTGGACAAGTAGCAACGTCGCCGCAAGCAGGTACTGAGCGCTCCCGCGGGAGCAAGTAGAGAGGAAGCCATCATGGCAGAGCCCAACATCGTCCTCGTCCGCATCGACAACCGCCTCATCCACGGCCAGGTCGCAACCCAGTGGACCTCCACCGTCGGCGCGAACCTCATCCTCGTCGCCAACGACGAGGTCGCCGGCAACAAGATGCGCCAGAACCTCATGAACATGGCCGCCCCCCAGGGCGTCGCCACCCGTTACTTCTCGATCCAGAAGACGATCGACGTGATCTTCAAGGCCGCGCCGCGCCAGCACATCTTCATCGTCGTCGAGAACCCCGAGGACGCCCTTCGCCTCGTCGAGGGCGGCGTGCCCATCAAGAAGCTCAACATCGGCAACATGCACATGGCCGACGGCAAGCGCCAGGTCGCGACCTCCGTCGCCGTCGACGACGCAGACGTCGCCGCGTTCAAGAAGCTCCAGGAGCACGGCGTCGAGCTCTCCATTCAGCGTGTCCCGTCCACGCCCGTCGAGAACACCGACAAACTCTTCTCGTAAGAGCACCGCGCGTCCCTAAGCTCGGTTCTAGGCGCCGCCCGGCGCAGGAACATAGTCAATTGGTCCCCCGGGGAGGGGGAAGACAAAAAGGAAAGGAGGAGCAAAGATGGAATACTCAGTCATTCAGGTGGCCCTGGTCTTCATCGTCACGTTCATCGCGGCTATCGACCAGTTCAGCTTCCTCGAGTCTCTGTATCAGCCGATCGTCACTGGCATGGTGATCGGCCTCATCCTGGGCGATGTCCAGACCGGCCTCATCGTCGGCGGCACCTACCAGCTGATGACCATCGGTAACATGCCGATCGGAGGTGCCCAGCCCCCCAACGCCGTCGTCGGCGGCATCATGGCTGCGACGCTCGCGATCTCTCTGGATCTGGACCCGAACGCGGCCGTCGCGATGGCCATCCCGTTCTCGCTCCTGGGCCAGTACGGCGTGACGCTCATCTTCACCATCATGTCCCCGCTTATGTCCAAGTGCGACCAGTACGCGGCTGAGGCCAACCCCAAGGGCATCGAGCACATCAACTACCTCGCTATGTGCCTGCTCGGCCTCATCTTCGGCGTCGTCGTCACCCTGTTCTTCATCGGTGGCGCCACCATGGGCCAGGCCGTTGTCGACGCGATCCCCAAGTGGCTGTCCGCGGGCCTGTCTGCCGCCGGTGGCATGATGCGCTTCGTCGGCTTCGCCATCCTGCTCAAGTTCATGATGACCCGCGATATGTGGGGCTTCTACTTCATGGGCTTCGGCCTTGCCCTGGTCGTCGCCAACATCCCGGCGCTGGCCACCCCCGCACTGCTCATTCTGGCCTTCATCGGCTTCGGCATCGCTTTCTGGGACTTCCAGCAGCAGACCGAGCTGAAGGGTGCCGTTGCTACCACGGACGGAGGTGAGGAGGATGGCATCTAATGTCACTACCTACAAGAACCTCACGCCTGCTCCTGATCTCGATCAGAAGACCCTTAACAAGATGGCTTGGCGCTCCTGCTTCCTGCAGGCGTCCTTCAACTACGAGCGCATGCAGGCGGCCGGCTGGCTGTACGGCATCCTCCCGGGCCTCGAGAAGATCCACACCGACAAGGACGACCTTGCGGCTTCCATGACCCACAACATGGAGTTCTTCAACATCCACCCGTTCCTGGTCACCTTCGCCATGGGCATCTGCCTGTCCCTGGAGCAGAAGAAGGCCGACATCCCGACCATCCGCGCCGTCCGCGTCTCCCTCATGGGCCCGCTCGGCGGCATCGGCGACGCCCTCTTCTGGATGACCCTCGTGCCGATCCTCGCGGGCATCACCTCCCAGATGGCCATCGCCGGTAACATCGCCGGCCCGATCGTCTTCCTGCTCATCTTCAACATTATCCAGTTCGCCATCCGCTTCGGCCTGATGAACTGGTCCTACAAGATGGGCACCCAGGCCATCGACGCCCTCATGGACAACATGAAGGCGTTCACCCGCGCGGCCTCCATCCTCGGCGTCTTCGTCGTCGGCTGCCTGACCGTCACCATGGGCGGCACCCAGATCAAGGCTGTCATCCCCAACGGCACCAGCCAGTCTTACGTTGCCCACACCGCCACCGTCTCCAACGACGAGGTCTCGAAGTTCGAGGTCATCTCCAAGAGCGACGACGGCACCACCACCGCTGGTATGGTCGACGCTGACGGCGAGGCCCTGACCACCGTCGACGCCTCCGGCGCCAAGATCACCGCCGGTGCCACCGATCTCGGCAACGGCATGAGCGAGGTCACCTACATGGAGATGGTGGAGACCCCCGTCAAGGTCGACTTCGCCTCCATCCTCGACTCGATCTGCCCGAAGCTCATCCCGCTCGCGCTGGTCATGCTCCTCTACTACCTCTTCGCCAAGCACAACTTCACCCCGATGAAGGGCATCGTCCTTATGCTCGTCCTCGGCATCGTTGGCGGATTCTTTGGAATCTGGGCGTAGCGAGTAGCCTTCCGATGGGGAGGCGCGCGGGAACGTCCCCGCGCGCCTCTCTTTTTCGAGTAAGTGGTAGGTACCAATTTGCGGTATGGTTGGGCCAGGTTCCACGGCGTCCGCCTCGGCGGCGTCCGCGGGGCATGGCCTGGGTATATCCGAACGAGACCGAGTGAAGGGGGGCGCCGTGGCCGCGGCGGCACGCAAGCAACCACTGTACGACCAGCTGGTTGACCTCTTGAGCGAAAAAATCCAGAACGAGATGCAGCCCGGCGACGCGCTGCCCTCCGAGCGCGACCTCGCCGAGACCTACGGGCTCTCGCGCACGACGGTTCGCTTGGCCATGTCCGAACTCGAGGAGCTCGGACTCGTCACGCGCAGGCACGGGAAGGGCACGTTCGTCTCGAGCGTCTCGCGCGACACGACCGACCTCATGGGCGCCTACAGCTTCACCGACCAGATGCGCTCGCTCGGCCGCGTTCCGCGCACGGAGGTCGTCGACTTCGAGCTGCGCGAGGCGTCGCGGTTCGTCGCCGAGCACATGGACCTCCACCTGGGGGAGGGGGTCTACCGCATGAGGCGCCTGCGCTGGGCCGACGACGTCCCCATGATGCTCGAGCGCACCTACATGCCTGCGCGCCTCTTTGCCGGGCTCACGCAAAAGATGGTCGAGTCAAAGCCGCTCTACGAGATCGTCGAGCAGGACTACCGGATAAAGATCAAGACCGCGGAGGAGGCCTTCGGCGCCCGCGCGGCCCGCGCCGACGAGGCCAAGCTCCTGCAGATCGAGGAGGGCGCGCCGGTGCTGCACCTGGTGCGCACGACCTACAACAGCAAAAACATCGTTATCGAGTACACGCGATCAGTCGCGCGCGCCGATATGTTCGAGTACAAGATCGTCCACACACGCAATTAGCGTTTGGCGATGCCGTGCCCGCGGGCCGGCAGGAAGGAGTTGCACGTATGTTCAAGTTCGATGTGGCGGAGCTCACCAAGATGGGTGCCCAGATCACCACCGCCGAGATCGCCCAGCAGCCCGAGCTCTGGCGCGATGCGTTCAACATCTACAAGAACAACCTCGAGGGTGTCGAGAAGTTCCTCGCCGAGGCCCGCGCGATGGGCAAGGGGCGTCTTTCCATCGTCTTCACCGGCGCCGGCACCTCCGACTACGTCGGCGACACCTGCGCCCCCTACCTGCGCCACGCCGGCAACACAGCCCTCTATGACTTCAAGCCCGTCGCCTCGACCGACATCGTGAGCGCGCCGCGCGATTTCCTCGACCCCGAGGAGCCCACGGTCCTGGTGTCGTTCGCCCGCTCCGGCAACAGCCCCGAGTCCCTTGCCGCCGTGCAGATCGCCCGCAAGTTCGTGAAGAACGTCAAGTTCCTCAACATCACCTGCGCGCCTGAGGGCACCCTCGCCGTCGAGGCCGAGAACGACCCCGACTCCTACACCATCCTGATCCCGCGCGCCAACGACAAGGGCTTCGCGATGACCGGCAGCTACAGCTGCATGACGCTCATCTCGACCCTGATCTTCGACGAGTCCAGCCTCGAGCAGAAGGCTGCTTGGGTCGAGCAGATCGCGAAGATGGGCGAGGAGGTCGTCGAGCGCGAGCAGGAAGCCGCCGACTACCTCGCGGGCGACTTCAACCGCGTGACCTACCTCGGCTCGGGCTCCTTCGGCGGGCTTGCCCAGGAGTCCCAGCTCAAGATCCTCGAGCTCGCCCACGGCCTCGTCGCCACCTCCTTCGACACCTCGATGGGCTACCGTCACGGGCCGAAGTCCTTCGTCGACGACAAGACCCTTGTCTTCGTCTACGTCAACAACGACGAGTACACCCGTCAGTACGACCTCGACATCCTGCGCGAGATCGGCGGCGACGGCATCGCCGCGCGCACCATCGCCGTGCAGCAGGACTGCGGCGAGATCTACGAGGGCGACTCCTTCACCTTCAAGGGCTACCCCGAGCTGCCCGAGGGCTACCTCGCGCTCCCGTTCATCATGTTCGCCCAGACGGTGAGCCTGCTGAACTCCGTGCGCGTGGGCAACACCCCTGACACCCCCAGCCCCACCGGCACCGTCAACCGCGTCGTCAAGGGCGTGACCATTCACCCGTTTACCGCCTAAGGAGCGCGTGATGAGCAAGTACGCCATCAAAGCCGCCAAGTTCCTCCTGCCCGGCGCCGTTATGGCGGGCGGGTACCTGACCATCGAGGACGGGAAGTTCGGGATGTGGTCGGCCGAGGTCCCCGAGGACCTGCCGGTGGTCGACGAGTCGGGCAACTGGATCGCGCCCGGCCTCGTGGACACGCACATCCACGGCTTCTATAACCACGCGACGACGGACTGCGACGCCGACGGCATCAACGCCTCGAGCGCGGAGCTCGCCCGTCGCGGCACCACGAGCTGGTTGCCGACGACCTTCACCGAGTCCTCCGAGCACATCCGCGAGGCGTGCGCCGCCATCGCCGCCGCCGACGAGAAACGCGACGACTCCTTCGTCGGTGCCCACATCCAGGGCATCTACCTCGAGGGGCCCTTCTTTACGTCGAAGCACGTGGGTGCGCAGAACCCCGCGTACCTCGTGGACCCTTCCTATGAGGACTTCGCATCGTGGCAGGAGGCCGCGGGCGGGCGCATCCGCAAGAGCGCCCTGGCCGCCGAGCGCGACGGCGCGGCCGAGTACTGCGCCAAGCTCGCCTCCGAGGGCGTCGTGACGAGCATCGGGCACTCCGACGCGACCTACGACGAGGCCCTGGCCGCGGTGAACGCGGGCGCCACCTGCTTCGTGCACACCTACAACGGCATGCGCGGCCTGCACCACCGCGAGCCCGGCATCGTCGGCTGCGCGATGACGACGCCCGAGACCTACGCCGAGATCATCTGCGACGGCCACCACGTGGTCCCTGCGGCGATCAAGGCCGTGGTCAACGCAAAGGGCTGGGACCATGTGGTTCTCATCACCGACTGCCTGGGGCCCGGCGGCATGCCCGAGGGCGAGTACATGAGCGGCGGCCTGCCCGTCGTCATGCGCGACGGCGCATGCTACCTGCGCGACGGCAGCAGCCTTGCCGGCTCCATCGCCACGCTCGCCCAGATCGTCAAGAACGTCTATGACTGGCAGGTCGTGACCGCCGAGCAGGCGCTCCGCATGGCCACCGAGGTCCCCGCGCGCTCCGCGGGCATCGCCGGCTCCTGCGGCTCCATCCTGCCCGGGCGAGACGCCGACTTCATCGTCCTCGATGCCGAGCTGAACCTCGAGGCGACGTATATGGCCGGCAAGCTCGTGGAGTAACGCTCACGGGAATTATCGCCTCCCTTGGGGACGGGCGCCTGCTCGCGCGGGTGCCCGTCCCTTATACTTGGTTCAAATAAACCGCAGCTAAAACATACTGGAGGTCATAGGATGAAGATCGGTAAGCCCTTTGGCAGGACGCCGAAGGAGAAGAGCTCGAAGCTCTATGAGGACCGCGTGGTCAATGCCGACGTGCTTCCGGTCGAGAAGCCCAGCTACAGCGCGTTCGGCTCGCTCGCCGGCTTCGTCGCGTGCCTCGTCGCCGCCGGCGTGTTCTGCATCGTGTCCGGTCCCGAGCACCTGCTCGTCGGAATTGGCCTCATCGTATTCGGCGTTGTGCCCGCAGTCGCCATCGCCGTGCAGGGCGTGAAGCTCGGCAAGCAGATCGACTCGGCCGAGGTCTCGCTCGCGCCGAAGGTCGCGCCCGACGTGTTCGGGGAGCAGGCCGATCGCTTCTGGCAGATCGAGAGCAAGGAGCTGACCCGGGCCGAGCTCGACGACGCGTCGCAAAAGCGCGCCCGCGAGCTCGAGACGACCAAGAGCTGGTTCGGGTTCGCGCGCGCCTCGTTCGAGGCCGTCGATTTGCGCGCGTCCGACGGATGCCGACTTGTGGGGCATGAGCTCCTGTGCGGGGCGCCCTCGAACAAGTGGCTCGTCTATGCCCCCGGCCTCGGCGGGACGTGGAAGAGCGGGCTTGTGGTGGCGAGCCGCTTCGCGCGGGCGGGGTACAACCTGCTGCTCGTCGACATGCGCGCGCACGGCGAGAGCGGCGGCGTGGCGACGGGCTACGGCCACATCGAGCGGCGCGACCTCGTTGAGTGGTGCCGGTTGATCGCCGAGCGCGATTCCGATGCGCGGATCGTGCTCATGGGTCAGTCGATGGGCGCAGCCGCTGCGGTCGAGGCCTCCGCGGAACAGGACCTGCCTGCCCAGGTCAAGGCCGTCGTGAGCGACTCTGCGTACGCCGATCTGTGGAACGAGGCGATCTATCTGCTGGGCAAGGGCGTCAACGGGAGGTCGATCTCCCCGCATCCGGTGCTCGACATCGCCCGGCTCGTGGTCCGCGGCGGCGCCTCGGGTCTCGACCTCGCGGACGCGAGCGCCGAGCAGGCCGCCAAGGGCTCGCGCGTGCCGAGCCTCTACATTCATGGAGCCGATGACGTTGCGGTCCCGCCCTACAGCGTCCGTCGCCTGTCGGAGGCGGCCGCATGCGAGCACGAGATGCTCAAGGTCCCCGGCGCCGGCCACTGCTGCGCCGCTCTCGCGGACCCCGATGCGTACTTCTCGGCCGTCCTCGCCTTTGCGGAGAAGCACGTCGCCTAAACCGTCCTCGCCAACTACTGACAGAAAACGGGCGCGGAACCGGCTTGACTCGCCGGCTCCGCGCCCGTTTTTTGCGTCCAAATAGTTTGCCGCAGTAAGGCTACTGACCCGTCTCGGTCCCCGTGGTGGAGCCTCCGTTGGTGTCGGTGCCCGCGTTGCTGCCGTTGCCGCTGTTGTCGGAGTCGCCGTTGCTGCTGCCGCTGTTGTTGCCCGAATTGCCGCCGGAGCTCTGGGTCTTGGTGGTCAGGGTAATCGTGGTGCCCTTCTCGGCCTTGTTGGTCACGGATTGGTAGGTCACCGTGCCGTTCGCGCTGCAGCCGTCCGCGAGCGCCACGTTGAAGCCGGCGTTCGCGAGGTCGTACTTGGCCTCGCTGTAGGACTCGCCGACGACGTAGGGGACGTCGACGCGCTTGTCCGCGGGGCCACTGGACACCGTCACGGTGATGGTGTCGGTGGCCTTGGCCTTGGAACCGGCCGAGGGGTTCGTGCGGACGACGGTGCCGGAGCTCACGGAGTCGGAGTTGTCGTAGACGACCTTGACGTCGGTGAAGCCCGCGTCCTTGAGGGCGGACTTGGCGTTGTTCTCGGAGTAGCCCGAGACGTTGGGGACCTCGATTTCGTTGGGGCCTGCCGAGAGGTAATACGTGATGGTGTCGCCGGCCTTGGCGGTCTTGCCGGCGTCGACGCTCTGGCGGCAGACGTGGCCGACCTCGATGGTGTCGCTCGGCTCGGAGTTGCCGCTCTTGCCGGTGAGCTTGACCTGAGCGAGCGCTGCCTCGGCCTCCTCGGGGGTCTTGCCCGTGAGGTCGGGGACCGTCACCGTCGCCGCGGGCTCGGGGCCCTTCGAGATCGTGAAGTTGATCACGGTGCCCTCAGGGAACTCGCGCCCCTGGTTGGGGTTCTGGTCGACGACGTAGCCCTCCTGGATGTTCGAGTCGTACTGCTCGGAGATCTTGTAGGTGAAGTGGCCGTCCTTCTCGATCGCCGCGATGGCCTGGTCCTTGGTGAGGCCGCTCAGGTTGGGGATCGGGTAATTCTTCGTTCCGGAGTTGAGGAGCGCGAACGCGACGCCGATGGCGGCGATGACGGCGATCACCGCAGCGGCGATGCCGATCTTCTTGTTGCGGCTGTGCTTCTTCTCGCGCTCGGCCTCCTGCTCGGCGGCCTGCTCGGTCGCCGTCTGGGGACGGTAGCGGTTCTCGCGCTGGATGCGCGGACCCACGGCGGTCGCGCCCTGGCCGGGCTCGAGCTTATTGGTCACGGCGGCGCCCAGAGGGGCGGTCATCGCGGCGGTCGCGCCGGCGACGGCCGAGAGGCGCCCTGCGAGGTAGTCGCGAAGCGCGCGGTTGAGCTCGTCGGCCGTCTGGAAGCGCGCGGCCGGGTCCTTCTGCATGCACTTGAGGATGATGGCCTCGAGCGAGGGGTCGACGTTGGGGTTGAGCTGCGAGGGCGGCTTGGGCTGCTCGTTGACCTGCTTGAGGGCGACCGTGATCGCGTCGTCGCCCTGGAAGGGAACCTGGCCTGTGGCGGACTCGTACATGACGATGCCGAGGGAGTAGATGTCGGTCGTGGGGCCGAGCTCCTTGCCCTGCGTTTGCTCGGGGCTGACGTAGTGGGCGGTGCCGAGGACGGAGTTGTCCTGGGTGAGGTGGCTGTTCTTTGCGCGCGCGATGCCGAAGTCCATCACCTTGATGTTGCCGTCGGGCTGCACCATGATGTTCTGCGGCTTGATGTCGCGGTGGATGATGTCGTGCTTGTGCGCGACGCTGAGGGCCTGGGCGATCTGGCTGCCGATCTGGGCGACCTTCTTGCAGTCGAGGGCTCCGTGCTTGCGGATGCCGCTCTTGAGGTCGGTGCCGCGCAGGTACTCCATGATGATGTAGTAGGTGTCGCCGTCCTTGCCCCAGTCGTAGACGCTCACGATGTAGGGGCTCTGGAGAGCGGCCGCGGCCTGCGCCTCCTGCTTGAAGCGGGCGGCGAAGGAGGGGTCCGCCGCGTACTGCGGCAGCATCGTCTTTATGGCGACGGTACGTCCGAGCACCGAGTCGCGGCCGCGGAACACCGTGGCCATGCCTCCCGTGCCGATCCTGTCCTGGACCTCGTAACGCCCGCCGAGAACCTTACCTGGCATCTTCTCTCCTATCCCGCTCGCGGATGCTCCCGCGCGTAAAAACTCCTGTTGCTGCGTTTATGGTTCGTTCTCTCGTCGCCTGTGGCGTGGCGCGTCGCTTCCACGCCGTGCCGGTTGTCTCGGGTCGTTTGATCACCATCAGGCACCAGCTCCTGCCGCTTGTATGCTGAGGGTCGAAGCGATGACCTTGCCGGCCAGCGAGGCCGCGAGCCCCTCGACGTTCGAGCCGTTGCCCTCGACGCAGACCGATACGGCGAGCGTCGGGTTGTCGTACGGCGCGAAGCCGATGAAGAGCGAGTTCACGTTGTTTCCGCCGACCTCGGCGGTGCCGGTCTTGCCCGCGACGCGCGTGCCGGAGACCTGGGCGCCCATGCCCGAGCCCTGCTCCACGCAGGCGAGCATGGCCTCTTTGGTCTTCGAGGCGGCGTCGGCGCCCACGGCCTGGCCGAGCGACTTGGGGCTCGTGGTCGAGACGGTCGCTCCCTCGGGCGAGAGCACGTGGTCGACCACATAGGGGTTCATGGCGACTCCGCCGTTGGCTATGGCCGCGGCGACCACGGCGTTCTGCATCACGGTCACCTGCGGGCCCGCGGGGCTTGCGTGCTCGCCGACGGGCTGCCCGCATGCCGCCCAGGCGGTCTCCCACTCCGTCATCTCGGAGGGGTTGGGCATGAGCGAGGAGCGGCACGAGAAGTCAAGCCCGAGCTCGCGGCCGAAGCCGAAGGCGTCGGCGTAGCTCACGAGCTTATCGGCCCCGAGCTTTTGACCGACCTGCGCGAGCGCGGTGTTGGAGGAGACCGCGAGGGCGTCCTTGAGGCTTATGGTGCCGTAGTCGTTGTTGCGGAAGTTCGTGACCTGGGCGTCGCCGATCTCGATGGACGCGGGCGCGTTGATCTGGTCGTCGAGGTGGGCTTGGCCAGAGTCAAGGGCCGCCGCAAGCGTGACCGCCTTGAAGGTGGATCCCGGCGTGTAGAGCGCCTGGGTCGCACGGTCGAGCATCTGGGTGCCGCCGGCCGCCATGACGTCGCTCAGCTGGTCGTTGCTGTAGGTGGGGGCGGAGGCCTTGGCCAGGACGGCGCCGGTCTTAGGGTTGAGGACGACGATGGAGCCCGTGTACCCGTCGAGCGCCGCCTCGGCGGCCTTCTGGATCTGCGAGTTCAGGGTGAGGCTTACCGTCGCGCCGGAGACCTGGACGCCGGCGAGCGAGTAGAGGGCGCTTCGCCAGTCGGAGTAGTCTGCGTGCCCGGTTAAGGTCTCGTTCATGGTGGACTCGACGCCGGTGGCTCCGAACTGGTTCGAGATGTAGCCCACGGTGTGCGAGGCGAGCGAGCCCAGCGGGTAGCTGCGCAGGTAGGTGCCGTCTGCCTGCTGGATGCTCTCGGCAAGGGTGACGCCGTCGGAGGTCACGATGGCGCCGCGCTGGACGTAGGCGGTTTTCGCGATGGTGTGGTTGTTGTTGGACATCGACTGGATGTTCTGCGCGTCGACCTGCTGCAGGTAGGTGAGGTTGGCGATGAGCGCGGCAAAGAGGAGAGAGAACACGCTGACCAGCGCGGTCAGGCGCTTGCCCAGGGCCACGCGGCCGAGGACGCCGGACTCGGCGGACTGCACCTTGAAGCTGCCGCGTGCGTGGCTGCCGTGCACGACGCCGCGTACGGCCTCGCCGGCGGCGCCCACGAGCTTCTCGTTGCTCTGGGTGCCCAGAAGCGCGCTGCCCGTCGCCTGGGCGGAGGCGAGCTCCTCGCCGTGGCCCGTGGCGTCGTCGCCGGCGCGCAGCAAGAGGCCGACCACGATGAAGCTCGCCAGCAGGGAAGTGCCGCCCTGGCTCATGAAGGGCAGGGTCACGCCGGTCAGCGGCAAGAGCTTGGTCACGCCGCCGACGATGAGGAAGGCCTGGAAGGCGAGCGCGCTCGTGAGGCCCACGGCCGCGAAGGCCGCGGAGTCGGACTTGGCGCGCGCCGCGGTCGCGAAGCCACGGACGCAGAGCAGCAGGTAGAGGATGAGGACCGCCGAGGCGCCCAGAAGGCCGCTCTCCTCGGCGATGGCGCTGAAGATGAAGTCGGACTCGACGACGGGGATCAAGGTGGGCAGGCCCTTGCCGATGCCCGAGCCCACGAGCCCGCCGTCGGCGATGGAGAACAGCGACTGCACGATCTGGTAGCCGCCGCCCTGCGCGTCGGACCAGGGGTCGAGCCAGATGTTCACGCGGGTGCGCACGTGCCCGAACACGTGGTAGCAGAAGACGCCGCCCACGGCGAGCAGGACGAGGGAGACCGCGACGTAGCTCACGCGGCCCGTGGACACGTAGAGCATGACGACGAAGAAGACGAAGAACAGAAGCGCGCTGCCGAGATCGCGCTCGAACACGACGAGCAGCAGGCTGATGCCCCAGGTGACCAGCAGCGGGAGCAGCATGCGCATGCGCGGCAGCGTGAAGGGGCCGACGCGGCGCATGGAGATCGAGAGCGCTTCTCGGTTGGAGGCCAGGTAGAAGGCCAGGAACAGCACGATGAGGATCTTCGCGAACTCGCCGGGCTGGAAGCCGAAGCCGCCGATGTAGACCCAGAGCTTGGAGCCGCCCTTCTCGGTGCCGATGAACATCGGCAAAAGGAGCAGCAGCACGCCCACGAGGCCGAGGGTGTACTTATAGCGCGCGAGCTCCTCGAAGTTCCGGGCGAAGGCGAGCACCGCCACCATCGCGGCGACCGAGATGAACAGCCAGATGACCTGGTTGACGGCCAGCTCGGGGGCCAGGCGCGTGAGGTAGGTTATGCCGATGCCCGAGAGCAGGAACACGATGGGCAGGATGGCGGGGTCGGCCGCCGGGGCGAGCCGGCGGATGGCCATATGGGCGCACGCGAAGGCGCCGAGAAGCCCCAGCGGCACTCCGAGGTTCTCGAGCCCGAGCTGGTTGCCCGTCGTGAGCACGTACATGGAGTAGAGGAGAAGCACGGGGATGGCCGCGAGCCCGAGCAGGAACAGCTCGGTGTGGCGGCGCTGGAAGCCGCGGCCCTCTTCGATGACCTGGGCGGCGAAGCGGTTGCCCGCCTCCCCGCGCATCATGGTCCTATGCCTGCGGCGCATGCTATTCGCCCCCGTTCTGAGTCGCGGAAGGGGAGGCGCTGCCGTCGACCGGCGCGCCGGGGTTGCCCTCGGACTTCGCCTCGTCGGCCACGTTGGCCGCGGCGGTCTTGTTCGCGTCGATCTGGGCGCGGTAGGCGTCGAGGGTATCGCGGCCCGCCTGCTCGCTCGTCACGCGGATGCCCTGCTCGAGCTGGTCCTGGACGGAGGCCGGGAGGTCGTTGACGGAGATCGCGCTCGTCTCGACGAGGCTGCCGAGCGGGATGCCGAGGACGCTCGCGTTCACGCCGCGGTAGATCCCGACGGTGCCGTCGTTGACCGAGAGGTACCACTCCCCGCGGACGAAGGCGAGGCAGACCGCCGTGGTGACGACGAGAAGGGCGACGAGCAGCGCGCCCACGAAGCCGGCACGCTTGGCGAGCCGGCGGCGGTTCTTCTCGGCGGAGCCGTCGTCGACGACGTCGACCACGACGACCGTCACGTTGTCCAGGCCGCCGGCGGTGAGCGCGGCGGCGACGAGGTTGTCAGCGGCCTGCTGCGGCGTCGCGCTCGAGACGGCGAGCGCCTCGATCTCGCTGTCGGGGATCATGGACGAGAGCCCGTCGGAGCACAGGATGACGCGGTCGCCGTTGCTCACCTCGAGTGAGAAGTGGTCGGCGTACATGTCCGGGTCCGAGCCGAGGGCGCGGGTGATGATGGAGCGCGAGGGGTGCGTGCGGGCCTCGTCGGCCGTGATCTGGCCGGAGTCCACGAGCTCCTCGACATAGGAGTGGTCGTGCGTCACGCGGACGATGGTGCCGCGGCGCAGCAGGTAGATGCGGGAATCGCCCACGTGGGCGACGGACATCTTGCCCTCCTCCAGAAGGCAACAGGAGGCGGTGCAGCCCATGCCGGGCTTGCCCACGCCGTCCTCGGCGCCCTGGATGACGGCTGTGTTCGCGGCCTCGACGGCGGCCCCGAGGAGCACGTCGTCGGCGCCGGCGGGCGCCTTCTCGGCAATGGTTCTCACGGCGATGGCGCTCGCGACCTCGCCCGCGGCATGCCCGCCCATGCCGTCGCACACGGCAAAGAGGGGCGCCTGGATGAGGAAGGAGTCCTCGTTGTGGCCGCGCACGAGACCCACGTCGGAACGCGCGCCCCAGCTGAGGGACGCGCTCGTGCCCTGCACGGCGTCCGCGCCGGCGCGGCCCTCGACGGGCATCTCGGCGCGGCCGGGCGCGTTGGCGGGCTCTTGGGCTGCGGTGTTGTTCAGCTCGTCCGAGCTCATCCGCGGCTCACCCTCATGATGGTGTCGCCGACCTGCACCTCATCGGCGTCGCGCAGCGTCACCGCCTGGGTGATGGGGTGGCCGTTGACGAGGGTGCCGTTGGTCGAGCCCAGGTCCTCGAGGACGAGGGCGGGGCCCTGCAGGGTGAAGCGGGCGTGAGACGACGAGACGTAGGGCTCGTCGACCACGATGTCGGAGCTGGGGGAGCGGCCCACGATCACGGGGCCGAGGATGTCCACGTGGAGCCCGCGCAGGTTGCGGGTGCCCTTCTCGACGTCGACCGACCAGATCGCGGCATCGCGGCGCTGGCCGCGGACGAGGCCCACGCCGGTGCGCATGACGGCGAAGAGAAAGAGGTACAGGACGATGACGAGGACGACACGCCCTATAAAGAGGACGAGATCGATCATCGGTTGGTCTCCCTGAACTCGAGGTTCACGAGGCCCAGCGTGAGCAGGTCGCCGTCGCGCAGGACGCACTCGTCGACGTCGACGTCGTTGACCAGCGTGCCGTTGGTGGAGCGCAGGTCGACGATGTGCCAGTCGCGCCCGTCGTAGCGGAGCTCGGCGTGGCGGCGGCTCACGTTGGGGTCGCGCAGGACGATGCCGCACTGGCTGCGCTCGCGGCCGACGATGGTCGAGGGCGCAGTGCCGGTGAAGGTGCGGCCGGTCTGTCGGTCGATGAGCAGGCAGGTGGCCGCGGGTGCCGCGGGCATCTGCGGCCCGCCGAGGCCGACTCCGTAGGGGTCGGGGTTCGGCAGCGGCTCGGATACGGCGGCGGCGACCTCGGCGGCGGCGTCGGCCTGGGCGGCCACGCTCGCGGCGACGCCGGCGCTCGCGCCCGCGGCGGCGCCGGAGGCGACGTTGGCCGCGGCCTCGTTGCCCACGCCGCGGCGCAGGTCGACGAGCGGGCTGGGGGTCGGGCGGCGCTGGGTCACGGGTACGGGGATCGCCGCGGGTGCCGCGGCCGCGGCGATGAAGGGCGCCGCGGCCACCGGCATCGGGGTCGAGGAGGTGGAGGATGCCACGGGCATGGGGGCGGGAGCGGCGTCGTAGTCGTAGGAAGCGGGGATCACGTCGAGGCCAGCGACCGAAAGCCCGAGGGAGCCGAGCTCGGCGGACGGGACCGCCGAGACGGGCCTATCGGCGAAGGCGGCGCCCGCCGCGGCCATGCCGGTCGCGACGTTGGCGGCGCCGTTCGGCGCGCTCGCGGCAGGGGCGGGGGCTGCGGGGGCCGGCGCCGCAGCGGGCGCGGGTGCGGCCGGGGCAGCAGGCGCAGGGGCAGCGCCCGCGCGCGGGCCGCCGAAGAGCACGTCCTCGTCGTCGGCCGGCTTCGCGGGCGCCGGCTGAGGGGCGGGTGCGGGCTGCGGAGCAGGGGCAGGGACTGGCATGGGCTGCGCAGCGGGCTGCTGGGCAGGCTGCTGCGCGGGCGCGGGCTCCTGCATGGGGACGATGTGCCCGCGCGCAGGTGCCTGCGCCTTGCCGCGCGGCCTTGCCGCGGCACCGCCCATGCTCGCGCCGGCCCCGAGGAAGGCCTTCTCCTCGGCGCGGAGCTCCGCGAGCGTGCGCGAGTCGACGTTCTCGGCGAACACGGCGAATTTGCCGCTCTTGAGCGTGGGGTCGACCATGAAGCGGACCAGCGGGTCGCCGACGAACTGGTAGCCCTTCTTTTGGGCCTCGGCGGCGACGAAGGCGGCGGTCTCGGCGGTGATCTTCGCGTACAGCGGCCTCATGAGCGAGTCGTCGGAAGACGAGACCAGGACGGTGTAGAGCGCCGGCGCGGTGTCCACGCCGTCGATCTCGTAGGTCTCGCTCTCCATCTCGCGCGCGGCGCGCTTGGCAAGCTTCTTAAAAGAGAAAGGCTCGGTGTAGCCCTGGGGGGCCTCGCCGAACACGGTGCCGATGCGGCTCTCGAACTCATTGAGAAAGCTCATCTGTATCCTCGCCTTCCTGGCCCTCGAAGAGCGGGCCCCTGAGGACGGTCAAAATGCACATAAACAAAAAACAGGTTACCGCAACGGTGCAGGAGGGCAGGTCGGGGACGGACCATATACCGCCATTCTCCACCCGGGCCCGTAGGCACTCCGCGCCCAGCAGAACCGCGCAGCCGAGCGCCTGGCCGACGATCCCCGAGGCCACGGTCCCGCGCATGGCGACGATCGACGAGAGCCACGCCGCGAATGCTGCGGCAACGGCCCCCGCCCAGGTGAGCGGCGAGCCGAGGGCTGCGAGGACCGCCGGCGCCGCCTGCCCCGCGGCGAAGCCGGCGGCAAGGACGGGCGCCATTATGGTTGCCATAAGGTATGTGAACCCTCCCGTGAGAAGCGCCGCGAGCGGGTCGAGCGTGAAGCCCGCGAGCTGGGCCCCGGCCATGGGACGGCCGAGCGGCCAGGGTGCCAGGAGCGCCACCGACGCCAGGCCCTCCGTGCGGCCGATGAGCGCCCACCAGGCGGCGAGGGCGACGCCGATGATTGAGGCGAGGGCGAACGAGGGGCTTGCGGGGGCGGTGGTGGCGATGGCGACGACGATGAACGATCCGCAGGTCAGGGAGGCCGAAGGAGGCCAGATCGCGGCGAGTGCGCACGCGACGGCGGCCCCTGCGATGCGGGCGGGAACCCCGAGCGCATCGAAGCCGGGCAGGGCGCGGGTGGCGAGCGCGGCCACAGCGAGCGCCGGCAGCGCCCGCTCGACGACTCCCCACGCCTGTGGCCGGCGCAGGCGGAAGGGCAGGTGGGCGCGGCCCCAGTCGGCCTCGTCGACCTGGTCGTCCTGCTCGGACTGCTCGATGAGCTCCGCCAGGGAGGCCTGACCCTCGGCGGGGTCCCCGAGCTCGGGCACGAGCTCGCAAGCAAGCTCGTCCACGGAGCTCGTGCGCTCGGAGGCCGTCGGCGCCATCGCGCGGACGAGGGCGTCCTCGGCGCCGAGGTCGAGCCCGGAGGGCTCCTTGCCGATGCGCGGCCCGCGGCGGATCTTCTCGAGGGAGGCGCCTGCGCTCGCCGCCAGGAATGGGTTTCTTCCCGTGAGGGCCTGCCAGAGCACGACCGCGAGGCTGAACACGTCGGCGCGCTCGTCGACGAGCATGCCCTCGATCTGCTCGGGGGGCATATAGCCCACGGTGCCTCCGCGCGCGCCGCCGTAGCCGGCCGCGGCGCCGAGCTCGGCCATTCCAAGGTCGGCGACCTTCACCGTGCCCATGCGGTCGATCATGATGTTCGTCGGCTTGATGTCCATGTGAAGCACGCGGTTCTCGTGCGCGTAGGCGAGGGCCCGTGCGCATGAGGTGAGTATGTGCGCGCACTCGGCGTGGGTGAGCCGGCCGCCCTCCACCCGCGCCAGGAGCTCGGCGAGGTTCAGCCCGTCGACGTACTCCATGATGAGGTAGGCATAACCGGCGCCGAGCTCGAAGTCGATCACGCTCACGATGTTGGGGTGGGCGAGCAGGCATGCCGTGCGGGCCTCGGCCAGGACCTCGTCGACGGTCGAGGCGCCGATGCCATCCGCGGAGCCGTCGACGAGCGGCATGCGCTTGATGGCGACGCGGCGCTGCAGGCGGGTGTCCCAGCAGGTACAGACGGTCCCGAAGCCGCCGGTGCCGCGCCGGGACAGCACCCGGTAGCGGCCGAGGAGCATCTCGTCGGCCGGCTGGGGCTGGTTCATGCTGCTGCTTACGAGCGGCGTTGGGGTCGGTGTGCCCACGGCGGCTCCTTGTGCGTTTGAGGTGTGTGCGACGTCTGCCGTGTTCAGCGACTATTCTAGCGAAAAAATCTCTTTACATTGGTCGCGTGCTTTTGGTATAGTTCAAACCTGCACGCGGGCGTGGCGGAATTGGCAGACGCGTACGGTTCAGGTCCGTATGAGAGCAATCTCATGAAGGTTCAAGTCCTTTCGCCCGCACCATGAATTGAAGAAGGCTCCCGGCTTCGGTCGGGGGCCTTTTTTTGTGCCTGGCGGGCCTTCTCCCCGTGCTTCTTGCTAGGTCCGGGCCCGTAATAGCTAACCCCCAAACGAGGGACGTTTTCGACCGTTTTCCATGCCAAAAACGTCCCTCGTTTGGGGGTTAGGAAGCCCGGCCCCTAGAAACGCCGCGGGCCAGATCCGCGGGCCTGGCCCTGAGTCGCGTCAGGTCGACCCCTGTCCGCCTAGGCCCTACTCGTCCTCGTCATCGTCGTCGAAGAGGCTCCAGTCGTCGTCGCTCTTCTCGTGGTTGAAGTACATGGTCTTGGTCTTGCGCTCCATCACGAAGGCGATGAGCAAGCACAGCACGATGCCCCCGAGCACGAGCGCGACGACGCCCGTCCGCGTGCCGAAGAGCCAACCAAAGAAGTCCTCGATCGCCTGCATGTCTGCCTCCTGTGAGCGTTCACGTGTTTTTGCACGCACAAGTATATACTTGGAGCGTTGCCGCGCCGCCGCGCGCGGGACGGTCTTTATGTAGCGCAAGAGCGAGGAGAGCACATGCTCGACATCAAGTTCGTCCGCGAGAACCCCGACATCGTGGACAAGTCCTGCGAGTCCAGGCAGAACGCCCACTGGGACCGCGAGAAGTTCTTTGAGCTGGACGAGGAGCGCCGCTCCGTCATCGCCGAGGTCGAGAAGCTCCAGGCCGACCGCAACTCCGTCTCCAAGCAGATCGGCCTTCTTATGAAGGACGGAAAGAAGGACGAGGCGGAGGCCGCCAAGGCCCAGGTCGCCGCGAACAAGGAGCGCATCGCCGAGCTGGGCGAGAAGCGCGCCACCGTCGAGCAGGAGCTCTTTGACCTCGTCGCCGCCATCCCCAACATCCCGCACGAGTCCGTGCCCTACGGCAAGGACGACTCCGACAACCCCGAGGTCCGTCGCTGGGGCACCCCGCGCGAGTTCGACTTCGAGCCCAAGGCCCACTGGGACCTCGGCCCCGAGCTCGGCATGATCGACTTCGACCGCGGCGTCAAGCTCGCCGGCACCCGCTTCTACCTGCTGGGCGGCATGGGCGCCCGCATGGAGCGCGCGCTCATCAACTTCTTCATCGACATGCACTCCAAGGTCGGCTTCAAGGAGTGGTGGCCGCCCGTCATCACCAACCACGACAGCCTCTTCGGCACCGGCCAGCTGCCCAAGTTCGATGAGGACCTCTACCACGTGAACCCCGACCTCTACCTGATCCCGACGGCCGAGGTCCAGCTGACCAACATCCACCGCGACGAGGTCCTCGACGGAGACAAGCTCCCGCTGCTCTACACCGCCTTCACCCCGTGCTTCCGCGAGGAGGCTGGCTCCGCCGGCCGCGACACCCGCGGCATCATCCGCGTGCACGAGTTCGACAAGGTCGAGATGGTCAAGTTCGCCAAGCCCGAGGACTCCATGAACCAGCTCGAGTCCATGGTCGCCGAGGCCGAGACCTGCCTGCAGACCCTGGGCCTTCCGTACCATGTGGTCACCCTGTGCACCGGCGACATCGGCTTCAGCGCCACCAAGTGCTACGACCTCGAGGTGTGGCTGCCCAGCTACAACAACTACAAGGAGATCTCCTCCTGCTCCAACTGCTGGGACTTCCAGGCCCGCCGCGCGAACATCAAGTACCGCGACCCGGCGAACTTCAAGGGCACGCGCTATGTGCACACCCTCAACGGCTCCGGCCTCGCCGTGGGCCGTACGATGGCCGCCATCATGGAGAACTACCAGAACGCCGACGGCACCATCACCGTGCCGGAGGCCCTGCGCCCCTACATGGGCGGCATCGAGGTCATCAAGCCCGAGGCGTAGGAACTTCTTTGCGCTTGCCCCACAACTGATTCGCAGCACGTGAAGATGCCGCCCGCGACCCGCGGGCGGCATTGTTGTCCCGTCCGTGCACCATACTTGTATGGTGTTGATGAGCGAGCGCGAGCGTAGGGGAGCGATGTGGAAGAGCTGACGGTGGCGGCGAGGTTCGAGTCCGCGGGGGACGTCCGCAAGATGAGCGTCGGAGGCGCGCCGGGGGCGCCTCTCGTGCTGCGAGAGGAGATCGAGGGGCCGTCGGTGCGCGTCGCCCATGGCGCGGACCGTGCGCGGCTCGACGTGCGCGTGCCGGCCTCCTGTACAGGGAGGCTCCTGGCTGCGCTGGGGGAGCTCTTCGGGGTCCGGTCGCTCGCGGAGTTCGCCCGCGACGAGGGGAACGACATCCTCGACCTGATGGACCTCTGCGATCGCGAGGGCATCCCCTATGACTTCGGGTTCATCGACTCGAATGAGGACGCCGCTCTTCGCCGTGCCGATCTATAACAAAAAAGGGCTTCCCGAAGGAAGCCCTTTAATTTGCGTGGTGCGGCGTATAGGATTCGAACCTATGACGCCCTGATTCGTAGTCAGGTCCTCTATCCAGCTGAGGTAACGCCGCGTGCAAGACGATATATTGCCAGTCATGCCCTAATTCGTCAAGCGAGAATTGAAAAAAATTTTGCCTGATCCAAAAAAATTTTCCCACACCACGTTTTACCTGCGGTTTTTCGTTGGGCTTACGTTGGCCGCGACGTTGTGAGAATGAGCTAAAACAAAAACCCGCCGGCGCATGCGCGCTGGCGGGCTGTGCAGTCTGGCGGAGAGCTGGGGATTCGAACCCCAGATTCCCTTAGGGGGAATACTCGCTTAGCAGGCGAGCACCTTCGGCCTCTCGGTCAGCTCTCCGTAATCGGTGCCCGAGAATCATAGCGCATAGTGGGCGGTTTAGCCAACTAGCCCCAAAAGAAATTCGTCGTTAATCACGATATCCCCTCGGTGAGCGGCGATTTTTTCCCACGAGAAGCGCCCCAGAAGCTCTTCGGGGGACACCTCCTCGCCCTTCTGGGCGATTCCTGCCGCCGCGGCGAGCGCGCCGACAATGCGCCGGCTGGATATGCCCCGCTGCCGCAGCGCCCCAAGGTCGAGGTCCTGGTCTCGCTTGGAGAGGCGCCTGCCGTCCGGGGCGGTGAGCAAGGGAACATGGCCGTAGGTCGGCGCCGCAAGGCCGAGCAGCCGTGCGAGGTAGATCTGCCGCGCGGAGGAGCCAAGGAGGTCTCGCCCGCGAACTACCTGATTCACGCCCATGAGCCCGTCGTCGACCACGACGGCCAGCTGGTAGGCGAACACGCCATCGCTGCGCCGCACGAGGAAATCGCCGCATTCGCGGGCGAGCACTTCTTTTTGCGGGCCGTAGGCGAGGTCGCAGAACTCGATCGTGCCGGCGGGGTCGTCCTTGTCGGGCACGCGCAGGCGCGTCGCCGGGGCGCGGCGGCAGGAGCGCTCGGCGATTTGCTCCGGCGTAAGGTCGCGGCAGGTCCCCGCGTACAAATACGTTCCGTCCGAGGCGTGCGGCGCCGTTGCGGCGTGGAGCTCGGCCCGGGTGCAGAAGCACGGGTAGGTGAGCCCGAGCTCTCCCAGTCGGCGAATAGCGTCCTCATATATATTTGTGCGCTCGCTTTGGCGGTACGGGCCCTCATCCCAGGAAAGCCCGAGCCATTCGAGGTCGGCCATCAAACGGTCCGCGACCGCCTTGTCCTGTGCCCGGGGATCGAGGTCCTCAATGCGCAAAACAATGCGCCCTCCGGCACTTCTTGCCGAAAGCCAGGCCATGAGGCACGAGAACACGTTGCCCAGGTGCATTCTTCCGGAGGGCGTGGGCGCGAAGCGGCCTATCACGGTGGGCTCGGCCATCGGCTCTATGTCTTTGGGCCTATACGCTACGTTGTGCATACTTTGGCTCCTCATGCCGCCCGTCTCCTACACCGTCAGGCTCGTCACGGGAACTATATAGGTCCCCGTCGCGGTATCGCGGTGCGAATGGGGCGTGGAGGCGAGAATCACCGCGGTGAACTCGGGGCCTTGCAGCTCCCCGCCGTTGGCTACCTTCTTTTTCAGGCGCTCGAGGCGCTTGATCGACGCGGCGACCTGGGCCTCGCCGATCTCGACGTTGAACGCGGCCCAGCGCCCGTCGTCGGAAAGAAGCACGTAGTCGACCGCAAGGCCGTCGGCATCGGCGTAGTAGCACAACCTCGGCGCGTGGCCGGGGCTTATGGCGCCTGCGTACGCCTGAAGGTCGTGGCCAACGAGCGCCCTGAGCCCCGCCATGAACAGCCGGGCGTCGGACGTAATGTCGCCCTGGCGCCAGCGGCACACGACCGGCCCCAGGCTCGCGTCGCAGGGGATGTAGCGCGGCTTGATCTTTACGCGGGACTTGGCGCGCACAGGAGCGTCCCAGCCGTCGATGCGGTCCACGAGGAACAGCTCCTCGAACGTGCGCAGGTAGCCGGTCACGGTGTTGCGGGAGGGGACCTTCTCGCCATCTTCTGCCATAAGACCGGCAAGTGCATCGTAGGTGAAGTCGTTGCCTACGTTGCTGCACACGGCGCGAAGGACCCTTCTGGCGGTTGCCTCTTTGCGCCCCGCGGCCTCGACCTCGCCGGCAAGAAGGGACTCGATGTGCATGCTCGCGACGGCGTGCGCGGCGGCGCTGTCCATCCCTATGGTCTGGGGCCAGCCGCCGGCGTACATCAGGGAAGCGATTGAGCCGAGCGAGGTCGTGCTTCGCCTCGGATCGAACTCGCCGCGAAAGAGCCCGGATAAGGAGACCGACCTGTCCGATGCGCCGATCTCGGCGAGCGTGAGCGTGTGCATCTTTATGCGCGCCCCGCGCGATTGGCGCGTCATCACGTAGCGCGTCGACTCCTCGGTGCGTCGCGAGGAGGTAAAGAGAAACTCGCCGAAGTCGGATGCCTCGCGGTAGGCGAACTCCTGAAGGCCGGGGAGGTCCGCCCACTCGTCGATGACGTGCGGGCGCACGCCCGTGAGGGCCAGGCGGGGGTCCGTCTGGATTAGAGGGAGCACGATGTTCTTCTCGTTGCAGTGGGTGATGCTCTGTGCGCTCGCGAGGCATAGTGAAGTCTTGCCGCAGCCCCGCACGCCGGTGAACTCAAGAATTTTGTAGGAATTGAGTAGATTAGGCATCTTGAGGTCCAAGAGTCGCTCAGAATAATCCTCGATTTTGAGAGGTGTGCTCTCGGGTCTCATTTTTGCCCTTTCTATTATCCTCGATTTTGCACAAAGCAATATTATTGCGAATAATCGAGAAAAGCAATAAATAAAAATCGCGAATTAAAAATGAGCTAAACCGAGAAGAATTGCCAAATTTGGCAAAAATGAAATTCTTCAATATACACCCTGCGATGACAAAATTCGCCTTAAAGCCGCAAAAGCAGAAAAATATACCGCTCGTACCGGTGGATTGACGCCCAAACGGCGGCATCGAACAATGCCCTCAACTTGCGGTGCACAGCAAGTGGATCAGACGGGCCGGGCGGTTGCGGCAAACAAAGCCGCCGACGCCGGCGGACAAGCCCCAAGGGAGGGACACATGGTCGGAATCATCGTTATGACGCACGGCGCGCTCGCTCAGGGAATCGTGGACGCGGCTGAGCTCATCACGGGTCCCGCACACCAGGTCCAGACGCTCTCGCTTCGCCGGGAGGACAACGTCAACGATCTGAACGACGCTTTTGTGGCGGCGCTTGAGCAGGTGGACACCGGCGACGGTGTGCTGGTTTTGACTGACCTCATGGGCGGAAGCCCCTGTAACGTCGCCAGCATGAACCTGCGCGACAAGGATTATCAGCTTCTTACCGGCGTGAACCTCCCGATGTTCATCGAAGCGCTCGCGTCGAGGGAAGACGGCTGCTCCGCAGCCGACCTTGCGAAGGCCTGCCGCGACTCCGCGACTGATGGCGTCAAGCACATCAATGAGCTTCTGGGCAAGTAGCGCCCAAAGAGAAGAAGGAAAGCAACAATGGCAAACATCACGTTCGCGCGCGTCGATCACCGCCTGATCCACGGCCAGGTGATCACCAAGTGGTCCAAGATCGCTCGCGCGCAGAAGATCTTGATCGTCGACGACATCCTCGGCCAGGACAGCTTCATGGTCGACATCTACAAGATGGCCGCCCCCAGCGGAATCGACGTCGACATCAAGTCCGCTCAGGCCGCGGCCGACGCCTACAAGGCCGACGACCTGGGTGATGGCAACATCTTCCTGCTCTTCAAGAGTATCCAGATGGTGCGCAAGGCCGTTGACGCCGGCCTCGAGCTGAAGGCCCTGCAGCTGGGCGGCGTGCCCCCCGAGAGCGGCCGCAAGATCGTCTTCCAGGCCGTCGCCTTGAACGACGAGGACGTCGCGGACCTCACCCACCTTGCCGAGGCCGGCGTGGACATCACGCTGCAGGTCGTGCCCGAGGAATCCGGCATGACCCTGGCCGAAGCCCTGAAGAAGTACAACTCGTAACGCGAAGAAGGAGCAATTATGCCGCTTAATCTGCTGTTTGCCCTTGTCGGAGGCCTGTGGTTCTGGTTTGCTGCCTCTCTTGCCGGCTACAACTGGATTCAGACCCTGAAGTCCCCGATCGTCGTGGGCACCGTCCTCGGCCTTCTTGCCGGCGACGTCGAGACCGGCCTCATTACCGGCGGTTCCATCGAGATGGTGTATCTCGGCATGGTCGCTGCCGGCGGCAACATCCCGTCCGACCGCGTTTTCGCCGCGCTCATCGCCGTGCCCATCGCCATCCAGACCGGCGTGACCCCTGAGGTCGCCGTCTCCATCGCCGTCCCGCTGGGCGTCCTGGGCGTCTTCGTGAACAACCTGCGTCGCACCATCAACGCGGTGTTCGTCCACTGGGCCGACAAGTACGCCGAGAAGGGCGACGCCAAGGCCGTTTGGCGCTGCGCCACCACCTATCCGCTCATCATGGGCTTCATCATCCGCTTCCCGTTAATGTTCGTCATCAACTACTTCGGCGCCGACTTCGTGACCTCCATGCTCAACGTCACCCCCGCATGGCTGCTCACCGGCTTCAACGTCATGGGCGGCATGCTGCCGGCCCTCGGCTTTGCCACCACCATCTTCATGATCGGCAAGATGAAGTACCTGCCGCTGTTCATCATCGGCTTCTTCATGGTCAAGTACCTGCAGATCCCCACCATGGCCGCCGCTATCTTCGGTATCTGCCTCGCTCTTCTTATTACCTTCATCGGCGACGAGAAGGCCTTCGAGGCCCTGAGCTTCAACAAGGAGCTCGACGCCGTCGCCAAGGAGGACGAGAAGCACCTCCTCACCCAGAAGGACGTCAACGGCGTCTTCTACCGCTGGATTTGGACCGCTGAGCTCTCCAACTCCTTCGAGCGTATGCAGGCTCTGGCCGTCGCTTCTTCCTTCGCCCCCGCGCTCCGCAAGCTCTACACCGACGACGCGGAGTTCGAGGACGCCCTCAAGCGTCACCTCGGCTTCTTCAACACCCAGGCCAACTGGGGCTGCCTGATCCACGGCACCGTGCTCGCCATGGAGGAGCAGAAGGCCATGGGCGCCGAGATCCCCGGCGAGATGATCACCGGCATCAAGACCGGCCTCATGGGCCCGCTCGCCGGCATCGGCGACACCCTGGACTTCGGCACCATCCAGACCATCCTCTTTGCCCTCGGTGCCAGCTTCGCCACCACCGGCAACGTCGTTGGCGTCGTCTTCCCGGTTGCCTTCTTTGTCCTGACCTTCTTCGAGGCCAAGTTCCTCTTTGGCATGGGCTATAAGCTCGGCAAGGAGTCCATCCAGAAGATTCTGTCCGGCGGCATCATCAACAAGATCATCGACTGCGCCTCCATCGTCGGCATGTTCATGATGGGCGCCCTGTCCGCCAGCATCGTCAAGGTCGCCACCCCGCTCGCTTGGACCTTCGGCGACAAGACCGTTGAGCTTCAGGCCACCCTGGACGCCATCGCCCCCGGTCTGCTCCCCCTGTCCGCGGTCTTCTTTGTCTTCTGGGGCATCAAGTACAAGAAGTGGACGATCACCCGTTGCCTGATCATCCTTATCGTCGCCTCCATCATCGGCGCGTTCCTGGGCGTCTTCGCTCTCTAATCCCGCGCAACACCGGGGCCCGGCACCGAAAAAACGACGTTGCCGGGCCCTTCTTTTCGCTTGATCACACAAAAGGAGAGGTTTTACATGTCTGATAAGCAGTCCTTCACCCGCGAAGAGTACCTGGCCGACGTCCGCGGCGCCAACGGCACCCGCGCCCAGTGGTTCGCCCTCATGCTCGAGGAGGTCGAGAAGGCCGGTATCGACCTCGACAAGTTCTGTGAGGACACCATCTACCAGTTCGGCCTCGGCCGCGGCAAGAAGTACGGCGTCTGCGAGGGTAACCCCGGCAAGATGGCCGAGATGCTCTACGGCAGCAACGGCCAGGACGTCTTCGAGATGGAGCTTGCCGAGAACACCGACGAGCGCGGCGTTCTGAAGTTCCACTTCTGCCCGCTCGCCCACACCTGGAAGGCCATGGGCCTGCCCGCCGAGCGCATGGCCGAGCTCTGCCGCCTCGCCTGCTACAGCGACTTCGCACGCGCCGACTGCGCCGGCGTCAACCTGCACTTCGAGAACCAGATCGGCCGCGGCGACGAGATCTGCGAGCTCGTCTTCACCCCGCGCAAGGATGGCGACCCCTCCGGCGCCGAGGCTTGCCGCACCGATTTCGCTCAGAAGGACGGCGAGTAAATATGCAAAGCCCTTGCCGCACGGATAAGCAGCAGCGTGACCAGCGGATCTTGGACCTGCTGAGGAGCCTGGTTCGGATAAACACCGAGCATACGGCGCCCGAGCCGGGCGCGCCGTACGGCAAGGGCTGCGCCGTTGCGCTGGACCTTGCGCTCGCGGAGTGCGAGCGGCGCGGCTTTGCGGTCACGCGCCTGGACGAGAGAATCGGCTGGGCCGAGATCGGCAAGAAGGGCCCGCTGGCCGCCTTCCCGGTCCACTTGGACGTCGTTCCCGCGTCGGGCGGCAAGGGCTGGTCGCACGATCCCTATGCCGCCGAGGTGGTCGACGGGGTTCTCTACGGGCGCGGCTGCATGGACAATAAGGTCGGTGCCGCGGTGATGATCGAGCTCATCGACGCCTTGGCGCAAGAGCTCGACGCCGGCAGCCGAGAGCTGCCGTGCCGCCTGCGCATCATCTTCGGCACCGACGAAGAGACCGGCATGGCCGACCTGGCCGCTTATGTGGCTGCGGGGTGTGAGCAGCCGACGCTCGGCTTCGTTCCCGACGCCTCCTTCCCGGCTGTGCGCGGCGAGAAGGCCCGGCTGCACCTCGTGTGCGCCTGCGACTTGCTTGACGGCTGCGATGACCTGCGCTTTATTGGCGGCACCGCTGCCAATGTGGTGCCCGATTCCGCCCGTGCGGAGCTTGCCTGCGGCCGTGTGCTCGAGGCGTCCGGCCGTCCCGCCCACGGCAGCACCCCCGAGAAGGGCGAGAACGCCATCGCCAAGCTGGTCACGCGTCTGGTGGCCGAGGGTGTGGGCGGCGTTGGCTTGGCGGCGCTGGATCGGCTGCTGTGCCGCGACCTTCACGGCACGGCTGTGGGAATCGACGTGCCCGACGATACGTTCGGCCACACGTCGCTCAACCTCGGCGTCCTGAACATCGAGGGCGGACGCGCCCGCATGGAGCTCGACGTGCGCTTTGGCCTCGGCATTGATGCCGAGGAAGTCGTCTCTCGCTTGGGCAAAGCCCTGGGCGATGCCTGGTCGGTGGAGGTTGCCATGGCAAAGCCGACGCACCTCGTGCCCGAGGACGACCCGTGCCTCCAAGCCCTTCTTGCCGCCTATCGTCGCGTTGCCGACGATGCCGAGCCGCCGAGCGTTATGGCCGGAGGAACCTATGCAAGTTACCTCCCGGCACTGGTAGCATTTGGTCCGAAGCTGCCGGGTACCCACACGGGCGCCCACGGAATCGACGAGCACGTGAGCCTAGCCAACATATCCCGGGCAACCGATGTCTACGAAGAGGCCCTTCGGGCCATCGTCGCCCTCGCAGAGTAGGGAGCGCAAAACCAACATGGTCGATTACATCGCCCTTCTAAAGAAGGAAGTCTGCCCTGCCGAGGGTTGCACCGAGCCCGTCGCCGTCGCTTTCGCGGTTTCGCTCGCGGCCGAGCAGCTCGACGTGGTGCCTTCCAGCGTCAACCTTAAGCTTTCCGCCAACATTATCAAGAACGCCCTCGGTGTCGGAATTCCCGGTACCGGCATGGTGGGCATCGAGATCGCGGCCGCCCTGGGCGCCGTCATCCGCCAGTCCGCAAAGAAACTCGAGGTTCTTCAGGGCTTCTCGGCTGAGCAGCTCGACGAGGCCAAGGCCATGGTGGACGCAAAGATCATCCGCGTCGAGCAGAAGCAGACCCCCGAGGCCCTCTATATCGAGGCCTCCGTCGAGGCCGACGGCCAAACCGGTCGCGTCATCGTGTGCCGCGACCATACCAATGTCGTTCGCGTCGAGAAGAACGGCGAGGTCGTCCTGGATAAGCCGATCTCCATCGGGGAGGGCGGAGGCGAGGAGAGCACCGGCCTTACCGTCGACGGCATCTACGAGTTCGCGACCACCGTCCCGTTCGAGGACGTCAAGTTCATCCTGGACTGCGTCGAGCTCAATACCCGCGTGAGCGAGGAGGGCTTGTCCGGCGACTACGGCCTCGAGGTCGGCAAGCGCATGGGCGCCGGCGCCAATACGCGCGGCGTTCTGCTGAACAACCTCTCGCTGCGCCTGATCTCGGCCACCGCGGCCGCTTCTGACGCGCGCATGGGCGGCTGCCCGCTGTCCGTCATGACCTGCGCCGGCAGCGGCAACCAGGGCCTTGCGAGCTCGCTGCCCATCATCGAGCTCTCACGCGTGCTCGGCTCCTCCGATGAGGACCTCGCCCGCGCCCTCGTGATCTCCGACCTCGTGGTCATGCACATCAAGGAGTACATGGGCAGGCTTTCGCCCCTGTGCGGCAGCGGCATCGCCGGCGGCACGGGCGCGTGCTGCGGCATGACCTACCTGCAGGGCGGCAACCTCCCCGAGATCAAGTGCGCGGTCAACAACATGCTCGCCACACTGCAGGGCATGATCTGCGACGGCGCCAAGGCAACCTGCGCCCTCAAGATCGCTGCGGGCACCAACGCCGCCATCATGTCGAGCACCCTGGCGCTCGCCGACATCCAGCCGTCCAGCATGGACGGAATCGTCTTCGACGACGCCGAGCAGACCATCCAGCACACCGGCAAGCTGGTGCGCGAGGGCTTTGCCACCACCGATGAGGCGATTCTCTCCATCATGCTGGCCAAGCAGCTGGAGAACTAGGTGTCTGGCCAGGGTATCCGGGCGGTCATCTTCGACAAGGACGGCGTGCTCATCGACACCGAGGGCGAGTACGACCGCCGCAGGCGCATCTTCTTTGCCGAGAACGGCATCGACGACTCGGCCTTCCCGGATTTCTACGGTTCGAACAACGCTGTGATCTGGGGCTGCGTCGAGCCTAACGACCCCGCGCGGCGAGAAGAGCTCTATCAGGCGTTTCTTGCCCGTTTCGAGGACGAACCCATCCAGTACTCGCGCTTCTTGGTGCCTGGTGTCGCGGATACGCTGCGCGCGCTTAAGGGGAGGGGGCTGCTGCTGGGCCTGGCGTCCTCGTCGCCGCACTGGTGCATAGACAACTTCCTCGCCGACTGTGGTCTTACGGGTATCTTCGACGTGGTCCTTTCGGGCGAGGAGGTCGCCGCTCCCAAGCCCGCCCCTGACGTCTACCTTGCCGTTATGGAGGCGCTGGGCGTCGAGCAGAACCAGGTGCTGGTGGTGGAGGATTCGCCTATCGGCCTGCGGGCAGCCCACGACTCGGGCGCTCGCGTGTGCTCCATACTGCCGCCGAGCGCGCCCGACTTGGATCAGTCGCTGGCAGACGTCCACGCGGACTGCTTTGGTGATGTGCTGAGTTTGGTCTAGCGACCTATTCGAATTGAGCTATAAGACCCGCCCTGAGCGGCCCGTGATCACGCGGTCGCCCAGGGCGGGTCTTCACGTAGGGGGTAGCTTTTCAAGCCGCGTGCACCGATGCATGGATAACGCGGGGAGTGTTCCTATAGTTCAGTCAAGTGATTTTTCGCGGCGGGCAGGCGCCCGTGGCGC
>ERZ1673741.520-NODE-520-length-41724-cov-5.666779_pt1 | contig 41724 bp, 36 predicted proteins | sample MGYA00580209_ERZ1673741 | MGnify/ENA primary metagenome ERZ1673741 (study PRJEB41218, sample SAMN15661754) | gut metagenome | host: Homo sapiens | place: Canada: London | collected 2015-08-20/2019-03-30 | study: EMG produced TPA metagenomics assembly of... | reverse complement strand
GGGGGCGATTTGCCCGCACGGCAGAAAACCGTGCTTGAAAACAGCCCGCCGCGGCGATCATCGACGATTGCCGCGGCGGGAAAGTCCTACTCCGCGAGCGCGGCGCGGCCGTAGGCGTCGGCCGCGATCATCGCGTTGGCGACCTTCTCGGGCGTGACCTCGAAGGGCATGTTGTGCAGGGTGTCGTTTTCTGCGCAGGCGAGCTTGGCGACCTCGAGCACACGCTCGTAGCTCGCGTCCTCGACGCCGAGCTGGGCGAACGTCACGGGCAGGCCGACCTCGACGCAGAAGTCGAGGACCTCATAGAGCTCGTCGGCGTTCTCGAGCACGAGCTGAGTCAGGGTGCCGAAGGCGACTTTCTCGCCATGATAGTAGGCGTGGGTCTCGGGCATGGCGGTCATGCCATTGTGGATGGCGTGAGCGCCGGCGAGGCCCGCGGACTCGAAGCCGAGACCGGAAAGCAGGGTATTGGCCTCGATGACCTTCTCGACCGACTCGGTGCAGGCGCCGGCCTCGAGGGCGAGCTTGGCCTTGACGCCGTCGCTCATCAGGGTCTCGTAGCACAGGCGGGCGAGCGCCATCGCCGCGCTCGTGACCTTGCCGCCGGCGCAGGTTCCGGCATCGGAGCGCATGCAGGCGCGCGCCTCAAAGAAGGTGGCGAGGGCGTCGCCCATGCCGCTGACGGTCAGCCGCACCGGGCTCTTCGCGATGACCTCGGTGTCCATGAGGACGAGGTTCGGGTTCTGCTTGAAGAACTGGTACTCCTTGAACTGGCCCTCATCGGTATAGATGACCGAGAGCGCCGAGCATGGCGCGTCGGTCGCGGCGATGGTGGGGACGACGACAACGGGGACGTCGACCGCGGCGGCGACGGCCTTGGCGGTGTCGAAGATCTTTCCGCCGCCGATGCCCACGACGGCGTCGGAGCCGGCGCCCTTGAGCACCGTGACGAGGCGGTCGATCTCTGCCTGGGAGCACTCGCCGTTGAACTCGTCGAAGGTGGGCACGACGCCCGCTGCGGCAAGGCTCGCCTCCACGCGATCGCCGAAGCGGCGCTTGCCGCCGGCAGAGATGACGACGAGGGCGTGGGCCCCGTAGACCTTGACATAGTCACCCAGGCGATCGAGCTCGCCGGGACCCTGGATGTACTTGCTCGGGCTGATGAACACGCGTGCCATGCTGGTTCCCCTCTACGTATACGAATAGTGCCGGGAGGCCCCCGCCTCCCGGCACTTACCGTACTCCTTTGCCGTCGCCGCCGTGCTCGCGGAGGCGCAGATTCGGCGACCGACTCGAAGCGACGACAGACGGCGCCCGCGCCTGAGCGCCGTCGCTAGCGCCGAACCGCCAGCAACGGGTCGCCGAGCTTGACGAGCGGGCGGCCGCCGAGCAGCGTCCCGGACTCGCCGATGCGGTCGACGGCGTCGAAATCGTCGCCGTTCGAGACGGCGACGACCACCACATCCTCATGACCGGCCGCCTCGATGGCCGCGCGGTCGAAACGGATGAGCGGGTCACCGGCACGGACCTCGTCGTTGCTCTCGACGAAGCGCTCGAAGCCCTTGCCGTTCATGTCCACCGTGCCGATGCCGATGTGGATGAGCAGCTCGATGCCGTCGGCGGTCGCCAGGCCGATCGCGTGGTTGGTCACCGTCGTGGCGCCCACGCGGCAGTCGCACGGCGCGTAGAGCACGCCGTCTCCCACGGGCAGGATACCGTACCCCTCGCCGAGCAGGCCCGCGGAGACGACCTCGTCGTTGACCTCCTTGAGGCTCACGAGCACGCCCGAGAGCGGCGCGTAGACGACGTCGCGGCGCGTGGCGAAGATGGCCTGCGCGGGCGCCGGCGCGTCGGGGGTCCAGCCGAACGAGGTGCGGATCTTTTCGAGCAGTCCCATATGAGCTCCTTCGGATTCGGGGCCGTAACAACTTCGTAATCTTCATGATAACGCCGTTGAGCTGCTCGTTTATCGGTTAGGTGGGCCTTTTTGACGATACCTCTCGAACGCCGCTGCGCGCGAGCGCGCGACGCCTGCCCGCGTGCTCGCCCGCCCGAGCCCGTCATTCGCGGACGCCCCGCGGGGACTGGTCCTCCGCCGCGCTCGCCTACCCGAGCGCGTCGGCCAGCGTGCGCATCAGCTCCGCCGCGTCGATCGGCTTGGAGATGTGCCCGTTCATTCCCGCCTCGAAGGACCGCTGCCGGTCCTCCTCGAAGGCGTTCGCCGTCATGGCGAAGATCGGCAGCTCAGCGGCGAAGTCGCTGCCGAGCGCGCGAATGGCGCGGGTCGCCTCGTAGCCGTTCATCACCGGCATCTGGATGTCCATGAGCACGAGGTCGAGCCCTCCTGGGCCGGACATACGCACCGCCTCGACGGCGTCCTGGCCGTCGCAGACCGCTCGGACCGAGAACCCCGCCTCCTCAAGGATCTCTTGCGCGATCTCGCGATTGAGCTCGTTGTCCTCCACGAGCAGGACCTTCTTGCCCGCGAAGTCGACCGGCGTGCTCGCCTCGTCGGGCGCGGGCGCGACCTCGTAGGGGCGCGAGAGGATGTCTCGCAGATCGGACATAAAGAGGGGCTTCTCGCAGAACGCCGTCACTCCGGCCTCGCGCGCCTCGTCCTCGATGTCGGTCCAGTCGTAGGCCGTCAGGATGATGATCGGCTTGCTGTCGCCGATGACCTGGCGGATGCGGCGCACGGTCTCGATGCCGTTCATGTCGGGCATGAGCCAGTCGATGATGTAGGCGTAGAACTCCTCGCCGATCTCGATGGCGTGCCGGGCGCGGATGACGGCTTCCTTGCCCGAGACCGTCCACTCGGAGCGCATGCCGATCTCGTGCAGCATGCCCGTGATGGAGAGGCATGTGTCGGTGTCGTCGTCGGCAACGAGCACGCGCAGGCCCTGGAGCTGGTCGATCTTCTCGTAGACCTTGTGCTCGCCGTTGAGCTTGAAGGTGAGGAAAACGTCGAACTCGCTGCCTTGGCCCTCGGCGCTCTTCACGCTGATCGTTCCGCCCATGAGATCGACGATGTTCTTCGTGATGGCCATGCCGAGGCCCGTGCCCGGCACCCCCGAAGACGTCGCGCTCTCCTCGCGGGCGAACGACTCGAAGATGTGCTCCTGGAACTCAGGGGTCATCCCGATGCCGGTGTCGCGCACGATGAAGTGGTAGCTCGCGTAGCCCTCCGGCGCGCCCGTGACCTGCTTGATGCGCAGGCTGAGGGTGCCGCCGGTGCGGTTGAACTTGATGCCGTTGGAGAGGATGTTCAGGAGCACCTGCGTGAGGCGCAGCTTGTCCGCGACGATGTCCTCGTCGCGCACGTCGACGGTGTCGATGAGGAAGTCGAGCTGCTTGGAGACGATGTTCGGCTGGATGATGGTCCGCATGTCGTGGAGAAGGTCAGGCAGGTGCAGCGGCTTTTGCTCGATCTTCACCTTGCCGGACTCGATGCGGCTCATGTCGAGCACGTCGTTGATCAGGCTGAGCAGGTGCTCGCTCGAGGTGGCGATCTTCTTCAGGTACTCCTTGACCTTGGCCTCGTCGTCGACGTGCGAGGCGGCAAGCGTCGTAAAGCCGATGATGGCGTTCATGGGCGTCCGGATGTCGTGCGACATGTTGTTGAGGAAGCTCGTCTTTGCCTGGTTGGCGTACTGCGCGGAAAGAAGCGCCCCCTCGAGCTCGCGGCGGCCCTGCTCGACGCGCTCGCGCAGCTGCTCCTCGCGGTCCTCGAAGGTGCGGTCGAGCACGACTGCCAACGCGCGGACGTCGCCTGCCTCCTCACCGTCGTACATGTAGAGGTGCAGCTCGACGAGCATGGGCTCGTAGAGGGTCGACTTGGCCCAAAACTTGTGCCAAGCGTGTTTCTCGCCCGCGCGAAAGCGCCCCACCAGTCGATCCGTGTCGAGGAAGCCGAGGAGGTCGGCGCGCTCGTCGTCGGCGAGGTCATCGGCGAGCGCGCAGGCGACGTCGGATATCCTCGAACCGTCGGTCATGTGGATGTGCTCGACCACGCCGCGCGGCTCCGCGCCGGCGCCCGGCAACAGGGCCCCGCAGATGATGCCCCTCGTGAGGTCAGCCTCGAAGACGGCGTGCGCGCAGCAGGCGAGCGCCTGCTCGAGCGCGTCGGTCCTCTTTGTGTCGTTCGGTGTGCCCATGTATGCCATTCGGTCGCTCGTTTTACCCAACCGGACAATTATAAGGTACGCGTGGCGGGCCCCCGACGCGAAATCCCGCCGGCGCATCGACCCCGCTGGCCGATGCGCCGCGGGGCACGGCCCGCCACCTGCATATGATTGGGAAGTTGCGCGCCGAGGGGGCGCGCCTCGACTTTGGGGGAGCCACGTGGACACCATCGTAGACATGCTGCGCGCCGACGCTGCGACGAGGCCGAGCGAGGTCGCGCTCGTCGAGGTCAACCCCGAGCGGCACGAGAACCGGCACATCACCTGGCGCGACTACGACCTCGTCGAGACTACCGACGAGGTCCCCTTCCGCCGCGAGATGACCTGGTCGGTCTTCGACGAGAAGGCCAACCGCTTCGCCAACCTCCTGCTCTCGCGCGGGGTGCGCCGCGACGACAAGGTCGCCATCCTGCTGTACAACTGCATCGAGTGGCTGCCTATCTACTTCGGCGCGCTCAAGACCGGCGCCGTCGTGGTGCCGCTCAACTTCCGCTACTCCTCCGACGAGATCGAGTACTGCCTGCAGAAGTCGGACGCGGACATCCTCGTCTTCGGCCCCGAGTTCATCGGGCGCGTCGAGGACATCATCCCGCGCATCCAGGCCGGCCGGCTCGTCTTCTACGTCGGCGACGACTGCCCCACCTGGGCCGAGCCCTACAGCGAGCTCACCTCTTTGTGCAGCTCGGCGGACCCGCGGGTCCCGCTCAAGCCGACGGACGAGGCGGCGATCTACTTCAGCTCGGGCACAACGGGCTTCCCCAAGGCCATCCTCCACGACCACGAGAGCCTGGCCCAGGCCGCCCAGATGGAGCAGGTCCACCACGGCCAGACCGCCGACGACGTGTTCCTGTGCATCCCGCCGCTCTACCACACGGGCGCCTGCATGCACTGGATGGGGAGCCTGCTCGCGGGCGGGCGCGGCGTGCTACTGCGCGGGGTCTCGCCCAAGACCATCCTGCAGACCGTCTCGGACGAACGCTGCACCATCGTCTGGCTGCTCGTCCCCTGGGCCCAGGACATTCTCACCGCCGTCGAGCAGGGCTCGGTCAACCTCGCCGACTACGAGCTCTCGCAGTGGCGCCTCATGCACATCGGCGCCCAGCCCGTGCCGAGGAGCCTCGTCGAGCGCTGGCTCGAGGTGTTCCCGGGCCAGCAGTACGACACGAACTACGGGCTCTCCGAGTCGATGGGCCCGGGCTGCGTGCACCTGGGCGTGGGCAACGTCGACCACGTGGGCGCCATCGGCGTGCCGGGGTACCGCTGGGAGGCCAAGGTCGTGGACGCCGGCGGCGCCGAGGTCGCCCAGGGCGAGGTCGGCGAGCTCTGCGTGCGCGGGCCCGGCCTCATGGAGTGCTACTACAAGGACCCCGAGGCCACCTCCGAGGCGCTCGTCGACGGCTGGCTGCGCACCGGCGACATGGCCCGCCAGGACGCCGAGGGATTCTACTGGCTCGTCGACAGAAAGAAGGACGTCATCATCACGGGCGGCGAGAACCTCTACCCCGTCCAGATCGAGGACTACCTCATGGGCCACCCCGGCATCCAGGACGTGGCCGTCATCGGCCTTCCCGACGAGCGCCTGGGCGAGGTTGCCTGCGCCGTCGTCGAGGTGAAGCCCGGCTGGGAGGAGCGCCTGGGCGAGGCCGCGCTCGACGAGTTCTGCCTGGGGCTTCCGCGCTACAAGCGCCCGCGGCGCTGGATATTCGCGCCCGTCCCGCGCAACCCCACCGGCAAGATCGAGAAGCCCCTCCTGCGCGAGAGGTACGGAACGAAATCCCTGGTAGACTACGAGAACCGTCGCTAGTCTGGCGAGCTTCAGGCAAGCGGGCACGATTGGAGAGGAGAAGCACATGCAGCTTCTGAGCGGAAACGAGGCGATCGCCCAGGGCGTCTGGGAGGCGGGCTGCTCCGTGGGGTCCGGCTATCCCGGCACCCCGTCCACGGAGGCCCTGGAGAACCTGGTCCGGAAGGACGGCGTCTACTGCGAGTGGGCGCCCAACGAGAAGGTCGGCCTCGAGGTCGCGCTGGGCGCGGCGATGGGCGGCGTGCGCGCGCTCGCGGCGATGAAGCACGTCGGCCTGAACGTCGCGGCGGACCCCTTCATGAGCGCGGCGAACACCGGCGTGAACGGCGGCCTCGTGCTGCTGGTCGCAGACGACCCGTCCTGCTACTCTTCCCAGAACGAGCAGGACTCGCGCTACTACGCGAGCTTCGCGCGCGTGCCGTGCCTGGATCCCTGCGACTCGCAGGAGGCCTACGAGATGGCCAAGCTCTCCTTCGGGCTCTCTGAGCGCTTCGACACCCCCGTCATGTTGCACGAGACCATGCGCGTGGCGCACACGCGCACCATGGTCCACGTCGCGGGCGAGCGCGCCGAGGTCGAGCCGCGCCCCTACGAGAGCCGCATCGGCAAGTACGTGATGATGCCCGCCAACGCCGTGCGTCGCCGCGCGGCGACCGACGAGCGCGAGGACGCGCTCGTCACCTTCGCGGAAAAGACCGACCTCAACCGCATCGAGATGCGCGACCGCTCCGTCGGCGTCATCTGCGCGGGCGCGCTCTATACCCACGTGCGCGAGGCCCTGCCCGAGGCCTCCGTGCTCAAGCTCGGCCTCACCTGGCCGCTGCCGCCGGCGAAGATCGCCGAGTTCGCCGCCTCCGTGGACGAGCTCTACGTGATCGAGGAGACCTGCACCTACTTCACCGAGAAGGTCCGCGCCATGGGCGTGCGCGTCAGCGCCCCGCCAGCAGGGCCGCTCCCCCGCGGCGGCGAGATCCGCCCCGCGCACATCCGCGCCGCCTTCGGCCTCGCCGAGCCTCCCCACCCCGCCGCCGCACGCGACCTGCCCGCGCGCCCGCCGGCGTTCTGCGCCGGCTGCCCGCACCGCCTCGTCTACGTGCAGCTGCGCGAGATGAACGCCATCGTGACGGGCGACATCGGCTGCTACACGCTGGGCGCCGTCGCGCCCTACCGCGCGGTCGACTCCGTCATCGACATGGGGGCTTCTTTGTCCATGGCGCACGGCATGGAGCTCGCGGGCGCGGGCGAGCGAACGGGACGCCCCGTGGTCGGCGTCATCGGCGACTCGACCTTCGCGCACTCCGGCATCACGAGCCTGCTCGGCACCATCTACAACGGCGGCAAGGGCACCCTGTGCATCCTGGACAACCGCACCACGGCCATGACGGGCGCACAGGGCAACCCCGTGAACGGCGTCACGCTGGACGAGCAGGCGCGCGGGGTCTCGCCGCTCGACGTGCCGGCGGGACGCTCGCTCGACATCGCGGCGCTCTGCCGCGCGATGGGCGTCGACGAGGTCGTGGAGGTGGACTCGCAGGACGCCGCGCAGATCCGGCGCGCGCTCGAGGAGGCGGTCGCGCACACCGACAAGCTCTCCGTCGTCGTGTTCCGCTCGCCGTGCCGCCTGATCGACCGGACGCGGCGCCCGCGGCCCGTGATCGAGGGCTGCCAGGGGTGCGGCACCTGCATCCAGATCGGATGCCCGGCCCTCGGCCGCGACGAGGACGAGCTCGCCGTCATCGACCCCAACCAGTGCATCGGCTGCGGCCAGTGCGTCCAGTCCTGCCCCTTCGGCTGCATCCAGGAAGGTGAGTAGCATGCCTCACTTCACAGCTAGCGAGAAAAGCGCCGAGGTGGTCTCCTCCGGCGAGAAGGTCCAGCTCGACGGCACCCTGACCGTGCTACTCGTGGGCGTGGGCGGCCAGGGGACGATCCTGGCGGGGTCGCTTCTCGCCATGGCCGCCGCCGACGCCGGCCTCGACGTCAAGGTGTCCGAGATCCACGGCATGAGCCAGCGCGGGGGGTCGGTGTCGACCGTCGTGCGCATGGGGCGCAAGGTCGAGTCGATGGTGGCCGACCCCGGCTGCGCCGACGTCGTCGTGGCCTTCGAGGCCGTCGAGGCCCTGCGAGCCCAGGACTACCTGCACGAGGGCGGCAAGATGTTCGTGAACGACGAGGTCATCGTCCCCGTGAGCGTGGCCATCGGCAACTTCGAGATGCCGGAGGACATCGACGCGCGCCTGGCCGAGCTCGGCGCCGTGCGCGTTCCCGCCGGCAGGATCGCGCGCGAGGTCGGAAGCCCCCGCAGCACGAACGTCGTGCTCGTGGGCGCGCTCTCCACGGCGCTGCCCTTCTCGGCGGCGGACTGGGAGGACGCGATCGCGCGCCGCGTGCCGCCCAAGACCGTGGAGGCCAACCTCGAGGCCTTCCGCCGCGGGCGGGCCGCCGCTCTGGCGTAAAGGGGGCTTGCATCGCGGGTCGCCCAACGGGGCGGGCCTGCGAGAGAATCGGGGACCGTCGGTAACGCTGCACCGGAATCCGGGAGTGTCGGTACCGACGGTCCCCGTTTTTGGTGAAGGCGCTACCGACAGTCCCTGATTCTGGTGAGAAGTGCACCTCTTTGCACCAGAATCCCGGGGTGTCGGTAGCGATGGTCCGGGTTTTTCGTGCGCGCGTTACCGACAGTCCGCGATTCCGGTGCGGATTTACCGACGGTCCGCGATTCCGGCGTGGCCTCAGCGAGCCAATCGGCCCGCAGGAACAAAAAAACAGCGACCCTCGAAGACGGGGCATGGCAAGGCCGTCTTCGAGGGTCGCTCGAGGGGTACCTGCGGCTTCGCGCGGGGGCGCGTCGGGGCTCAACCGATCGTCGCAGGCTATAAAGGGAGCACGCGCGGTTTCCATCTGTTCCTCGCTTGCTGACTATATGTTAGCCCGCCTTACTAATTGTAAGGACGTCAATCTTCGGCTATCCACGAACGGTTGAAATCGAGCGGTCAACGGCTTCCCTCGGCCTCCGCCGCGCAATCCGCCTGCCCGCCGCGGAGCATCCGCAGGCCATGGTCGAGCGAGCCGATGACGGCCTCGACGTTCTCGGTCGCGGCCTTGGGGCTGCCCGGCAGGTTGACGACGAGCGTGCGCCCGACGATGCCCGCCACCTCGCGGGAAAGACAGGCCCGCGGGGTGATCCCCATCGACGCGGCACGCATGGCCTCGGGAATCCCCGGCGCCATGCGCTCGCACACGGCGGCCGTGGCCTCCGGCGTCACGTCGCGCGGCGAGAAGCCCGTCCCGCCCGTCGTGAGCACGAGCGCGACGTCGGCCGCGGCCTGCTCGCGCAGCGCCGCCTCGATCTGCTCACGCTCGTCGGGCACGATCGCCGTGGCGACGACCTCGTAGCCGCGGGCGCGCAGCAGCTCGGCGAGCGCAGGGCCGCTCGCGTCCTCGCGCTCGCCGCGCGCCCCGCGGTCGCTCACCGTGATCACCGCGGCGGTGTACTTCTCTTCGCTCATGGATCGAACCTCCTTGTGGTGAAGCGAGAAAACCCGCCTTCTTCTTTGAATGGTCCCGCGCTACTTGCCGAAGGGGCAAAGCGGGAAGGTACAGGGCTTGCAGCCGAGGCACAGGCCGCCCTCCCCCATCACGACGAAGTCGCGCTTGGTCAGCGGCACGCCGGCGGCCACGCGCGGGAGCACGAGGTCGAGGACGGTAGCCTTGTTATACATGGCGCAGCCGGGCACGCCGAGCACCGGGACGGGGGCCTTCTTGCCAGACGGACCGGCGACGCCACCGGCGGCGCCTTCCGCGCAATCATCGTCGAAGTAGCCCACGAGCAGCATCGCACCGGGGAGCACGGAGCTGCCGTAGGTGACGATGCGGGCGCCCGCGCGCTTGATGGCGCCGGGGGTGTTGTCGTCGGGGTCCACGCTCATGCCGCCCGTGCACACGATGAGGTCGACGCCGGCGGCGCGGGCTTCGTCGATGGCGGCCACGACGTCAGGGGTCTCGTCTCCGGGCTTGACGGTAAGGGTGACCTCGATGCCGAACTCGGCGAGCTTGCGCACGATGACAGGCGTGAACGCATCCTCGATGAGGCCGTTCGCGACCTCGGAGCCGGTGGCGATCACGGCCGCGGTCCTCGCCGTGAAGGGCCTGACTTCGAGCAGCGGCTCGTCGCCGGCCGCGCGCTCGGCGGCCTCGAGGACCTCCTCGCGCACGACGAGCGGAATCACGCGCGTGCCGGCCAGAGCGTCGCCCTCGCGGACCGCGAAGCCGCCCTTGCGCGTTGCCACCATAACCTCGTCGGTGGCGTTGACCGCCATGAGGCGCTCGGAGTTGACCAGGAGCACGCCGTCGGTCGCGGCCTTGATGCCGATCTTTCCCTCGGAGGGCTCGCCGGCGGCGATGGTTCCGGGCCCCAGGCAGAGCGAGGCCAGGCGCCGCGCCGCATCGTTCTCGTGCACCATGCCCTGCTCGAGCTCCCAGACGTAGAGGTTGACCTTGCCCATGCTCAGCAGCACGGGGATGTCCTCCTCACGGACCACATGGCCCTTCTTGAAGCGCGGCCCCTTGGACTTGCCGGGAATGATTTGTGTCAAGTCTTGGCACAACACCTGTCCAACTGCGTCTTCGGTGCGAATCGTCTTCATTTCTCTCTCCTAAATGACGAAAAGGGACAGTCCCTTTTCGTCATCGCGAAGAAGGGCCGCCCCGTTGCTCATTGCGTTACCGGCGGACGTGGATGGGGTCACCGGGGCGGACGGTACCGCCGCGCGTGACGACGGCGAAGACGCCGTCGGTCGGCATCACGCACTTGCCGGTGAGGCGGTGGATCTCGCAGTCGTTGTGGCATTTCTTACCGATCTGGGTGACCACGAGCTCGCACTCGCCGACCGTAAGCACGGTGCCCACGGGCAGCTCCTTGAGCGAGAGGCCGCGGGTGAGGATGTTCTCGGCGAAGTCCCCGGCGGCGAGGTTGGGCAGCATCTCGCGCATGACGTCGACGGACTCCTCGGGCAGTAGGCTCACCATGCGGTGCCAGTTGCCGGCGTGCGCGTCGCCCTCGACGCCGTGGCCCACGACGAGCCGGATCGAGTCCTGGGGCTTCTTTCGCGTGCCCTTCTTCTCGCTGATGGAGACCGCGACGACCGAGGCGTCGGCGACCGCGGGCGCGGCAGCGCCGGCCTCCTCGCCCGCATCGCCGACCTCCGCGCGCACGAAGTGGCCGCTCGCGCCGCCCGACTTCTCGAGCAGGCGTACGTCGTCGACGACCATGTCGCGCTGGGTCGCCTTGAGCATGTCGTAGACGGTGAGGCCGGCCACGCTCGCGGCGGTCAGGGCCTCCATCTCGACGCCGGTCTCGCCGCAGCAGCGGCACTCGGCCTCGATGGCCACGCCGCAGCCGCGCTCGTCGTCCACGAGCTCGAAGCGCACGTCGACGCCGGTGAGCTGAATGGGATGGCACATGGGCACGAGCTCCCAGCAGCGCTTGGCCGCCATGATGCCCGCGACCTGCGCCACGGCGAGCACGTCGCCCTTCTTGCAGCCGCCCGTGCGCACGAGCTCGAGCGTCGAGGGCTCCATGTGGACGAAGCCCGCCGCCCGCGCCACGCGCTGGGTCTTCTGCTTCGCCGAGACGTCGACCATGCGGGCGCGCCCCTGTTCGTTGATGTGGGTGAGGTCATTCGTGTGCGCCATGGCGCTATCCCCCGATCTCGTTCATGTCGCGCGCGGACTCGCTCGCGTGCGACTCGTCCATGTGATGGTACTTCGGCTTGGCCGCGATGGCCCCGCGCAGGGCGGCAAGAAGGGCCTCCCCCTCGAGCCCGCGCAGGTCGACCTCGGCCGAGGAGTGCAGGCAGGGCTTGCAGCGCCCGTCCGCCGTCACGCGGATGCGGCTGCAGCCGTCGCAGAACTTGTGGCTCATCGGCCGGATGAGCCCGACGTTGCCTGCCCAGCCCGGCACGTGCCAGAGCTCGGCCACGCCGTCGCGGCCGCGCGGCTCGGCGCCGGCGGGCAGCCGCCCGAGCACGTAGTCTGCCGGCAAGAAGCGCCCGCGCGGCCAGCCGGCGGCGGGGCCGATGGGCATGAGCTCGATGAAGCGCACGTCGACGGGCTCGTCCTTGGCCAGCGCCGCCAGGTCGGCGACCTCGTCGTCGTTGACGCCGCCCATGAGGACGGCGTTGATCTTCGTGCGGGCAAAGCCCGCCTCGCGCGCGGCGGCGATGCCGGCGAGGGCGTCGGCCAGCCTGCCGCAGCGCGTGATCTTCGCGTAGCGCTCGGGCCGCAGGGTGTCGAGGCTCACGTTCAGGCGCCCGAGGCCGGCGGCGCGCAGGTCGGCAGCGATGGGCGCGAGCTGGCACGCGTTCGTGGTCATGGCCACGTCCTCGACACCCGGCACCTCGGCCACCATGCGCACGAGGTCGACCACGCCGCGGCGCGCGAGCGGCTCACCGCCGGTGAGGCGGACCTTGCGCACGCCGAGCTCCGCGCAAGCGCGCACGATGCGCGCGAGCTCCTCGAAACTCAGGATCTGGTCGTGCGCGAGCATCGGCACGCCGCCTTCCGGCATGCAGTACACGCAGCGGCAGTTACACCTGTCGGTAATGGAAAGGCGCAGGTACTCGATGCTCCTGCCCTCGCGGTCTAGCACGGGGCGCCTCCTTTGCCGGGGCCGAGCGGCATGACGCACTCAGGCGCGATGCCCAGGGTGACCTGCGCGGGGTTGCCGAGCGCGGCCCACTCGCCCTTGCCGCACTCGTAGCGAAGCAGGCCGCCAGCGGGCGTGCGCAGCATGACGATGGTGGAGAAGGTACTGTCGATCACGCGGTCGACCGCGCACGGGATGCGGTTGGCGGCGGGGACCGGAACAGCGGCGGAATCGGCGGCCACGGCAGCGTCATTGGAAAGAAGGGCGTCGCCGGCTGCGGGCCCCTCGCCCTTCTTTCCAGCCGCCTCGACGGTGAAGTAGTGCGCGCGCAGGCCCACAAAGGCCGCGTCGGCGGGCACGGGCAGCGACGTGCGCAGCTCGACGCCCCACTCCTCGCAGGCGAGCACGGCGTCGCCGGCGGCTCCGCGCGCGCCGTCGCCCTTCTTGCCGCCCACCGCGCCAACGACCCGCGCGCGGCTCACGTTCTTGCATCCCGAGATCAGCGCCGCCGGCAGCGACGTCGGCGTGGCGAAGAGCTCGGGCACGCTGAGCTTTTGCTCGGAGCGCCCCTGCGAGATCACGCACACCGAGTCGCACATGCGGTAGACCTCGTCGCGGTTGTGGCTCACGTAGACGGTGCCGCCGGGGAAGACGCGCAGCGTGTCGGTGAGCTCGAGCTCGAGCTGCCAGCGCAGGTAGCCGTCGAGCGCGGAGAACGGCTCGTCGAGCAGCAAAAGCTCGGGCTCGCTCGCCATGATGCGCGCGAGCGCCACGCGCTGCTGCTGGCCGCCCGAGAGCTGCGCCGGGCGCTTCTTCTGAAGGCCGCCGAGGCGGAAGGCCGCGACCTGGCGGGTGATGGTTTGCGCGCGTTCCTCTTTGCCCTTGCCGAGCACGCCGACGGCGATGTTCTGCTCGACCGTCATGTTGGGGAACAGTGCGTAGTTCTGGAAGAGGTAGCCCACGCGCCGTTCCTGCGGGCGCAGGTTGACGCCCGCCTCGGAGTCGAACAGCACGCGGCCGTTGAGGACGATCCGGCCCTCGTCGGGGGTCACGATGCCGGCGATGCACTTGAGCGTCATCGACTTGCCACAGCCCGAGGGGCCAAGGAGCGCGAGCGTCTCGTCGGCGGCCTCAACCTCGAACGAGACGTCGAGCGCAAACGTCGGCCCGAACGACTTCCGAACGTCGACCTGCAGGCTCATCGCGCACCTCCCAGGCGCCCGGGGCCGGGCTTGCCGGCGGACTTCGCGCTGGCCTTGGCGCCGGACTTCGCGCCCGACTTCTCCTTCTGCTCGAACCAGTTCATGGCAAGAAGGACCACGGCCGAGATGCCGAGGTTGACCATGACCCACGCGAAGGCGCCCGCGTCGTCGTTCGTGCGCCACAGCTGGTAGACGGTGGTGGACACGGTGGCCGTGGAGCCGGGAGTGTAGCCGCAGATCATGGCGGTGGCGCCGTACTCGCCGAGCGCGCGGGCGAAGGCGAGCACCGCGCCCGCCACGATGCCCTGCTGGCAGCACGGCATCTTCACGCGCCAGAAGATCCAGCGCTCGGAGCGGCCGAGGGTGCGCGCCGCGTCGGCGAGGCTCTCGTCGAAGGACTCGAAGGCGCCGCGGGCGGTGCGGTACATGAGCGGGAAGCTCACCACGACGGTGGCCAGGATCGCCGCGTACCACACCATGGTGAGCTTGATGCCGAAGGTGTCCAGCAGCCACGCGCCGACGGTGCGCCGGGGACCGAAGACGCGCAGCAGGAGGTAGCCGACGACGGTCGGCGGCAGGACGAGCGGCAGTGTGAGCACGACGTCCAGCACGCCCTTGACCACGCGCGACGCGCGGGCCACGACGTTGGCGAGGAATATACCGAGGAAGTACACGATCGCGGTCGAGACCGCGGCGATCCTCACCGAGTTATACAGCGGATACCAGTCCATGCGCCCATCCATCCGTGGGACAAAATCCCCCGTCCCTTTTGTCCCAGAACCGCTACGCCGTGGCGAGCGGGGTGAAGCCGACCTCGCTGAAGCACTTGGAGGCCTCGGTGCCCTTGAGGAACTCGAGGAAGAGCTTGGCGCCCTCGGCCTGCGGCGCGTTCTTCATCGCGGCCGCGGGGTAGACGACCTGGCCGCACATCTCCTTGGTGGCCTCGTCGACCACGGTGAGGCCCGCGGAGAACGCGTCGGTCTTGTAGATGACGCCGCAGTCCACGGCGCCCTCGGAGACCTGGGAGGTGACCTCCTTGACGTTCGTGCCGTAGGTGATGCAGCCGTCCTTGGCCAGCGCCTCCTCGTCGAGCTCGTAGTAGGCCAGGATCTTCTGGGTGTACTGGCCCACGGGAACGTCGGAGTTGCCCATGCTCAGCAGGATCTCGCCGGACTTGAGGCGCTCGGCCAGGTCGTTGAAGTCAATGATCTTCTTGGGGTTGCCCTCGGGAACGACGAGGGTGACCTTGTTCTCGAGGATGTCGAAGCGGGTGGCGTGGTCGACGAAGTCGAGGCCCTCGTCGTTGCCCTTCTCGGCCTCGGCGTCGAGCGCGTTCATCTGCTTCTGGCCCGCGGAGATGAAGACGTCGCAGTCGGCGCCCTCCTGGATCTGAGTCTTGAGCGTGCCCGAGGAGTCGTAGTTGAACGAGAGCCCGTAGCCCTGGTTCTCGGCCATGAACTCGTCGCCGGCCTTGGTCAGCGACTCGGTCATCGACGCCGCGGCAAAGACGATGAGCTTGGCCTTCTGGGCGTCGTCGCCGGAACCCTTCTGGGCGGAATCATCGGACGCAGCGTTGCCGCCGCATGCCGCGAGGCCCAGGCCGCAGATAACAGCCGCGGAGCCGCCGAGGAACTGCCTTCTGTCGATCATTTGTCTTTCCTTCCTATAAGGGCGAGAAGCGCCGCGCCCTCCCGTCGATTCCCTGGCAAGAAGGGCGCGCCGCCCCCGCCGAGCATTCCGGCAAGAATCGCGCCTCCCCTCCCGCTATTTGCTGTGGGGGCGGTGCGGGCGCAGCTCGGCGCGGCAACGGATCATCTGCGCCGCGATGGAGACCGCGATCTCGGCCGGGGTCACAGCGAGGATGTCGTCGCCGATGGGCAGGTGCACCGACTCGGCGAGCTCGGCGGAGATGCCGTGCTCCTCGAGCGTGCGGCGCACGAAGCCGGCCTTGCGGGCGCTGCCGATGCAGCCGACGTAGGCCGGGCGGTGGGGCAAGACGTGCTCGAGCACGATAGCGTCGCCCAGGTGCCCGTGGGTGAGCACGACGACGAAGTCGCGCGGGGTGATGTGCGTGTAGTCGTCGAGGTCTTTAAACGCGCCGCAGGTCACGCCACGTGCAGCGGGGAAGGCGGCCGGGTCGCAGATGCCCGGGCGGTCATCGACGACCTCCACGACGAAGCCGACGCTCGCGAGCACCGGCACGAGCGCGCGGCCCACGTGGCCGCCGCCGAACACGTAGCACACGGGCTCGGCGCCCACGGGCTCGCGGTAGAGCTTGGCGCCCTCGTCCCACACGGGAACGTCGCAGCCGTCGTCCTCAAAGACCACACGCGCGGCGGGGGCGGCGGCGTCGGACCAGTCCTCGACGAGCCATGCGGCGTCGCCGGACTCGGCGGCGCCCGCGATGGCCGAGAGCCATCCCTCGTCCTCGGCGGTCAAGAGGCGCACGGCAAGAAGGGCGTCGCCGCCGCAGGCCATGTCGTTCTTCGCGTGGGTCATCCACTCGAGCGAGGCGGGCGCGGGCTGGCCGGCGGCCGCCGCGGCGAGGAGCTCGCCCTCGCGCGCCTGGGCGATGAACTCGATGTTTCCGCCGCCCACGGTGCCGATGAAGGAGCCGTCGGAAAGCGCGAGCATGCGCGCGCCCTCGTGGCGCGGCATGGAACCCGCGGTGGCGAGCAGGCTCGCGAGCGCGACGGGACGCCCGGCGGCGAGCTCGGCGCGCGCGGCGGAGATGATCTGTTGGTCGTTGATGGTCCCTGCTACGTCGTTCATGCGAACTCCTCGATTCCAGAGAGATCGAGCCCGGAGGCGGCGGCCGTGGCCACGACCTTGGGGACGGCCTGCCATTCGCGTGCGGAGCCCACGCCGGCGAGCGCGCCGGTAAGGTGGAGGATGGCCTCGAGCACGCCGCCGCCGACGGCGCTCGCCTTGTCGGAGACGGTGCGGATGAACGCGGCCTCACAGCGCGGGTCCACGTCGCCGGACTTCATGCCGCGGCGCACGGTGACGCCGGCCTGCAGAAGGCCGCGGACCACGCCGTCGATGGTGGCCACCATGGCCTTGCCCGCGACCTCGCCGCAGACGGTGCCCGCGTGGACCTCGTCGCCGATGCGCACGCGGGGCTCAAAGACGCCGTCTGCCGGCGCCCGCAGCACGCGCTCACCGGCGTAGCCGCCGATGAGGCCGGGGATGGCGGTGTTGGCGATGGGCGAGCCCTTGTAATAAACGCGCCCCAGGTAGTGGCCGCGCATGGTCTCGACGGCGGCGTCGACGTCCACCGGCGCGGTGAAGCCCGGGCCCACGCCGATGACCACGGGGGCCATGCCGCGCGTGGTGCCGAGGTTCTTCTTTGCGAGGATCGCGTCGACGAGGACGTCGGGCGCGAGCTCGGGCGCCATGCGAGCCTCCGCGTCAACGACGACGGCGACGTCGCCGGCAGCCACGGCGGCGCGCACGGCGGCCGCGTCGGCGCAGAGCACGCCGCGGACGTCCTCGACGGTGGTCTCGCCCAGGCGGATGGCTTCGCTGAAGCAGACAGTGCGGCGGATGGACGTGGGAACGGCCAAGTCCGCCATGACAACCTGCATGCCGCAGCGGTGCAGGCGCAGCGCGATGCCGGTGGCGATATCCCCCGCGCCGCGAACGTAAACCAACATGGATGCCTCCTCGGCTGTCGTACAATCTTTTGGTAATGCTAACAGATTCGAAGGTTTGCGTTATATCGTCTTTACGCCAACGGTTAGCTGCGATGATGCTTGGTTTTTGCTCTATATTTCAGGCAGCTTCTTACTTTTAGTTAGGTGAGCAAATGAAATTGCAGGATGCGTTGAAAATCCACCGGGGAATCACCTCCGTGATCGGCAGCGGCGGAAAGACGACGCTTCTGTCCGTCCTCGCGCGCGAGCTGGCTGGCGGCGGCGCCACGGTGGCCCTCACCACGTCGACGCACTTCTTGCCCTTCGAGGGCATGCCGGCGCTCTCCGGGCCGGGCGAGTGGGACGCGGCGGCGAGCCCCGTCGCCTGCTTCGCCTCCCCCACCAAGGAAGGCAAGCTCACCGTGCCCGCCTGCGGCATCCCCGCGCTGGCGGAGGCGGCCGACTACGTGCTCGTGGAGGCCGACGGCAGCAAGCGCCTGCCGCTCAAGGCCCACGCCGACTGGGAGCCCGCAGTGCCGGCGGGCAGCGCGCGCTGCGTCCTCGTGCTCGGAGGCAGCGGCTTCGGACGGCCCGTGAGCGAGGCCGTCCACCGACCGGAGCTGTTCTGCGAGCTTGCGGGCTGTGAGGGCGACGCGGACGCGACGCCCGAGCTCGTGGCCGCCGCGATCGCCGCCGAGACGGCATCCGGCCGCATCGCACCCGACGTCGTCGTGGTCAACCAGGCCGAGGACCCGCGCGTGGCCGACGCGGCACGTGCCTTCGCCCGCGCCCTGCACCCGCTCGGCATGAGGGTGCCCGTCCTCGCCGGCAGCATCCGCGACGCCGAGCTCGTCGCGTGCGGTTAGCGGGACGTGGCAGGGGCGCAGGGTTGTGAAGCCTTCACAAATAAGGGCCCGTCAACCGAACCGGGCCCGAACAACAAGGACTCCCCAGGGCGAAAGTCGCCTCCTATAGCGGCATAGTTTCGGGGGCTCGGGGCCCATAGAAGCGCCCCTTGCCCCCGATGAATCACCCGTTGCGCGCAGGCCCGATGAACGGGTAAAATCGGTAACGAACGGAGTCTAAGCCCTCCTGTTTGGTTGCACAAAACCGGGCTACGCCCAAGAATCAGCCACCGGCCAGGGTGGCTGATTCTCGTTTAAGGGCCTCACCCGCCGCACCTACCGCCTAGAGATCAAACGATACAGAGTCGCCGCCAAATAAAGCACGGCGAACGAAAACACAAGCGAAGTCAGCTCATCCACGGGAATCCCTCCAATCCGCCTGCAGGACTCGGAGGGCGCCACCGAACGCTCGTTCTATTTTACCATACAAGTGTTTGTCCATGAGGCAAACTGGCTCGTCATAGGGCGAATATTGATCCGAAGCCAACCAAGTCGACCTGTAGCCCGCTATGCCTACACCTACTGCTAACAACAGTTCAAACAGGCAGGCTAGCTGGGCAAAGAAGAACCGGCCACGGGCACAGGCCCGCAGCCGGCACGGCAGGCTACGTCGCAGGCGCAACCGAACTCTTATTCCTTGGCCTCTCCGGCTCTTTTCCGCAAATAATCGCGCGCAATATCAAGCGGAAGAATCGCGGGGATCATCACCGGACCCGCCGGCGACAATCCAGTCACAGTCATGATGCACGTCTTTGCGTGGCCATACGCCATGGAGAGGGCATTGGAAAGCAGGTACTCCTCGGCCTGTTCCTTAGTAATGTCCGGAGAGAGCGACGCATGGGCAGAAACGACCACCTCAACGCTTGCGGACAGCTTCTCTTCGTCATCGTTCTCGCGATCAACAAGCGAGGTGTCGACGGTGAGGCTTAGGGAGACCAGACCCTCGCCTCCCTCGCTTTCGAGCTGCCTGACCGTAAAATCCAGCCCAAGTTTTTGGGTCATCTTCGAAGCGGGAGAATCCGCAATTTGGAACGAAGACTTAACCAGAAGCAGGTCATCGAGCTGAATCGGCGCAATCATAGTAATCTCCGTCATGCCGCGAGGCTCCCTTCCATCAGCGTCGAATGCCGAGCGGACTCGCACTTCTCCTCTACGTCATTCTGACGAGCGTGGCCATCGCCCCACCCATCAACCTTGGACATTCTGAGCCCACGTCGATAAGGAATCTCCGTAGTAAACGAGGGAGAGGCGTTGAATTCAATGCGAATTCCAAGGGCAAGCTCGAATTGTGCGATGGACTTAAGGGTCATATTTGATTGAGTGTTGAGCATGTTGGATAAGCGTTGGGGAGTTACGCCCATTCGCTCTGCGAGTTCCTTCTTTTTTATTCCCTGCCTTTGCATCTCCTCCGCCGCAAGATAAGCGAGTTCCAAGGCATGGTCGTAAGCAATCGTCTCCGCAGACTTGGTTTCTTCCATAAACGTAGAAAGGTCTACGGTCTCCATAGCGCAATCCCCTCATTCAGCTGCGTTCAGTTGTTGAAGCTGCACCGAAGCTTCCAACGCCAGTTACTGTTGTTCATTAACCGAGTGTTCAGCCAACTCATAATCGTTGTTAATGTAGAGTTCACTTATAAATGAACTGTAAAGGAGCGAGCTGGTTGCAGTCAAATAACCCCTCCTTTAACGCTCGGATTCAAAGAAACATAGCGAGGCGCAGAGATGCCCGCGATACTCTCCGGCGCGGCCACGTGACGGAGAGTATCCATATGGCAAGAAGCACCGAGAGAGCATTGAGAAGCCCAGGCGATCCGAGAGTGGAATAACATCTTCCACAGCACGTCAAAAAAGCTCGGCGATGACATAATCCCAGATTGTCATCAGTCAGATGCTTCAATTGACCCGGCATTCCATTCTTAAATGCAAGCCCAACCTAAACTAAGTCGTTTACCGGCATGCCTTATAATGATGAATGTCGACCATATATTAGATTTCTTATGTTCTCAAGATAGGTTTCGCCATGGTTTTCGATAAGGAAGCTCTCTTCGAAGAAGCAGTCATCACCGTGCTGAAGCAGCATGGCTGGGACGACGCGGGGGGCGTGCTTCGCTATCCCACCGAGCAGGACCTCATCGACAACTGGGCGAAGATTCTGTTCCAGAACAACGCCGACATAGACCGCCTGAACGGCTGCCCGCTCACCCAGGGCGAGATGGCACAGGTCATCGAACAAATCGAAACGCTCAAGACTCCGCTCGCGCTCAACGGGTTCATCAACGGGAAGACCGTCGCCATCACGCGCGACAACCCAGACGATGTGCTTCACCTGGGCAAGGAGGTAAGCCTGAAGATCTATGATCGTCAGGAGATCGCAGCCGGCCAGAGCCGCTACCAGATAGCCCAGCAGCCTGTCTATCCTGCGAAGAGCAAGATCTTGAACGACCGTCGGGGAGACTTGTGCCTGCTCATCAACGGCATGCCGGTCATCCATATCGAACTCAAACGCAGTGGCGTGCCCGTAAGCCAGGCAACCGGACAGATCGAAAAGTACGCGCACGAAGGTGTGTTCACGGGTCTCTTCCGCCTGGTTCAGATCTTTGTGGGAATGACCCCCGATGAGGCGCGGTACTTTGCCAACCCTGGAGCAGGCGCGTTTAACCCCAACTTCTACTTCCACTGGGAAGACTTCAACAACGAGCCCGTCTGCGCAGGTGACAAGCCCGGCACTGGCGAGTGGAAGCGCTTCACCTCGACGCTTCTCTCTATCCCTATGGCGCATCAGCTCATTGGGTTCTACACCGTGGCTGACAGCTCGGATGGCTGCCTAAAAGTCATGCGCAGCTACCAGTACTACGCCGCCGCAGCCATCTCGGACAAGGTCCGCAGATGTAAATGGGATGAGCCGCGTCACAGTAGCACGCCAGGTCGCCCAGGCGGCTACATCTGGCACACTACCGGCTCTGGCAAAACCATGACCAGCTTTAAATCGGCTCAACTTATCGCCGACTCTCATGATGCCGACAAGGTCGTGTTCCTCATGGATCGCATCGAGCTGGGCACGCAGTCGCTCTCGGAATATCGCTCCTTCGCCGACGACGCCGACGACGTGCAGGGCACTGAGAACACGCAGGTCCTCAAGTCCAAACTCGCCAGCGACGACCCCAAGAATCGCCTTATCGTCACCTCTATCCAAAAGATGAGCAACTTGAAGGTCGGTGAGTCCAGAATCATCCAGGCCGAGCTCGACCGCCTGGCCGGCAAGCGTATCGTATTTATCATTGATGAGTGCCACCGATCCACCTTCGGCGACATGCTCCAGGACATACGCAGCGCCTTCCCCAATGCCCTCTTCTTCGGTTTCACGGGAACGCCAATCCTCGACGAGAACCAGAAGAAGGGGTCGACCACGGCTATGGTGTTCGGCGAATGCCTGCACCGATACAGCATCGCCGACGGCATCCGTGACGGCAACGTGCTGGGCTTCGACCCCTACATGGTGACCACCTTCGATGACCACGACGTGCGCGAAGCAGTTGCCCTAGAGCAGGCGAAAGCCGCAACAGTGGTCGAAGCCATCACCGACGACCGAAAGAGCAAGGTCTTCTACTACTATATGGACTCGGCAAAGGTCCCCATGGGATCGATGGTCGACAGCGCCGGCAACCGCATCAAGGGCATCGAGGATTTCCTCACCCGCGCCCAATACTGGCCCGACACCCCGCACCACGGAAAGGTCGTAGAGGACATCCTGCGCCGCTTCCCGGTGCTCTCCCACGGCAACAAGTTCCATGCAATCTTGGCGACGAGCTCCATCCCGGAGGCGATCGACTATTACCGAGCCTTCAAGGAACGCGCCCCGCAGATGAAGGTGACCGCCCTTTTCGACCCGTGCATTGATAACAACGCCGGCTCTACAGTGAAGGAAGATGCCCTGGTCGAGCTCATAGAAGACTACAACAAGGCATACGGCCAGGAGTTCACCATCCCTACATGGCCCGCCATGAAGAAGGATATCTCGGCGCGCCTGTCTCACAAGAAGCCCTACGTCAACGTCGACTCCAACCGCGACTCCCGCATCGACCTGCTCATCGTAGTGGACCAGATGCTCACGGGCTTCGACTCCAAATGGCTCAACACGCTCTACCTCGACAAGGTCATCGACTACGAGAGCATCATCCAGGCGTTCAGCCGCACGAACCGCCTGTTCGGCCCCGACAAGCCCTTCGGCACGATCCGCTATTACCGTCGTCCCCACACCATGAAGGGCTATATCGAAGCGGCAGTGAAGCTGTATTCGGGAGACCGCCCGCTCGACATGTTCGCCCAGAAACTACCGGAGAATATCGCGTTGATGGACGCGCGCCTTCAGGAGATACTCATGGTCTTCGAAGCAGCTGGCGTAGGAGACCTCTCCAAGCTCCCCGCATCGCAGGAAGCCAGACGCAAGTTCGCCAAGGAGTTCGTCGAGCTCAACGAGTTCCTCGAGGCCGCGAAGGTGCAGGGCTTCACATGGGAGCAGGACACCTATGAGTTTGAGGAGGAGCCGAAGGAAGGCGAGCCGAGGGGCAAGTCCTTCTTCGTGCAACCGGTCATCGACGAGCGGACTTACCTCATCCTCGTTCAGCGCTACAAGGAGTTGTTCGCAGGAGGGGGCGGCCCTGGCGACGCGCCCGAAGCGCCCTACGAGCTCGATGGTCATATAACCGAGATTGACACGGGGCTCATAGACAGCGACTACATGAACGCGAACTTCAAGAAGTGGCTAAAATGCCTTGAGCAGGACGACGAGGGTCTCGCCACCGCGCGCGAGGAGCTCCATCGATCGTTTGCGTCCCTAAGCCAGGATGACCAGCGCTTCGCCGAGCTGTTCCTTCACGATGTCGAGCGAGGGGACGCCGCCCTGGAAGACGGCAAGACGCTGAGGGATTACATTACGTCCTATGCCCGCAAGGCGAAAAACGCTCAAGTCGAGCGAATCGTCGAGGCGCTCGGCATAGACGGCGAGCTTCTTGCCACCATGGCTGCGCTTGACCTTACGGAATCGAACATTAACGAGTTCGGGCGCTTCGACGATTTGAAGGACTCGGTGGACAAGGTACGCGCCAAGGCTTTCTTTGAGCAGAAGGAAGGCAAGACGCTTCCCCTGTTCAAGGTGAACACCCGTGCGGCGGCGCTGTTGAAGAAGTTCATCCTGGAAGGCGGCTTCGACATCGACGAATGAGCGGCTTTTTTGAACAGGCGAAATCGAAAGTTTGTCTATCTGAGGGGACGCGTGCGACCATGCGTCCCCTCGTTTCAACTTGGGAACAGCGTAAGTTGGGGGATATTGCCCCTGTAACAATGGGGCAATCCCCAAATGGAGCTTGCTATACGGACAATCCAAACGATGCTGTTCTCGTTCAGGGAAATGCCGATTTGAAAGATGGCTGGGTTCTTCCTCGTGCCTGGACTACGGAGATCACGAAAACAGCCAAAGCTGGAGATCTAATCATGAGCGTTCGTGCTCCTGTCGGCGCAATGGGAAAAACCGCCTATGACGTTGTCCTCGGCCGCGGTGTTGCCGGAATTGCCGGCAATGAGTTTCTGTTTCAAGCCTTGTCTAAAAAGGAAGCCGAGGGATATTGGTCGACCGTTTCCGCTGGTTCGACTTTTGATTCTATCAATGGCGATGAACTCAGGAATACGCTGGTCGATTGTCCTTGCAGCGAGTTGGAGTGTGAGACGATTGGCGACTGCTTGTCTAAGGTTGACTCCCTCATCACCCTTCATCAGCGTGAGCCACCACACACGATGAAAGAGGGTAAAAATGCCAATCGGTATCAATGGAGAATCGCTTTTCTGCGATTACTACTCGCAATGGATTAGCGTCTACAAAGAAGGAGCCATCCGTGAGGTCACCATGGGAAAGTATCGGCTCACGCAGTCTTGGCTCGACAAGCTGATTCCAGACCTCAAGATAAAAGATCTCGACCGGACCTCGTACCAGCAGCTCATCAATGCTTACGCAGAGCATCATGAGCGGCAGACAACCATGGACTTTCACCACCAGCTTAAGGGGGCGATCCTTGACGCAGTTGACGAAGGACTCATCCCCCGCGATCCTACGCGCAAGGCTATCATCAAAGGAAAACAGCCGTGTGCGAAAAAGATCAAGTATCTCAACCAGTTTGAGCTTCACGCCATGCTCGGCGACCTTGACTTATCAGGCGGGCCGAGTTGGGATTGGCTTATTCTCATAGTCGCCAAAACGGGCCTGCGCTTTTCCGAGGCCCTTGGACTTACTCCCGAAGACTTCGACTTTGCTCATCAAACGCTCTCGGTGAACAAGACCTGGGATTACAAGAACGGCGGCGGATTTGTTCCCACGAAAAACGCCTCATCGGTGCGGAAGGTTCAACTCGACTGGCAACTCATCATGCAACTTTCTGGGCTGCTCAAAGACCTTCCGCCGGCCGAGCCCATATTTGCGAAGGGAAAGGTCTATAACTCGACGGCTAACAGCGTTTTGGCGCGCCACTGCAAGAATGTTGGCGTGCCTACCATATCCGTCCATGGGCTGCGACATACGCATGCATCACTTTTGCTGTTCGCCGGCGTCTCTATCGCCAGCGTATCCCGAAGGCTCGGCCACGCAAGCATGACCACCACCCAGGAAACCTATCTGCACGTCATTCAAGAACTCGAGAACAAGGACATTGACATCGTCATGAGGGCTCTTTCGACTCTAATTTAACCTGTATCAGCAAACCGTGGCTCACGCTGATGAAGGGTGATGAGGGAATCCGTTGTTTCGAGCTGCTTAGCTATAACCCTTTGTTCCAGGATTTTTGGGCACCAAATAGGCATCTCGAAAAACGTTGCATTGGAGATTGAAAACCTGTCAGACCTCGCCCCCGAATTGCCTTCGAGGAACATAAAATCATGCCACCTGGACGTTTTGAAATAGTGCTCTAAGTAGATTTTGTCCACGCTCTCATCTACCGAAAAAACTGTATACAACGGGGACATGACACCCGCTCTGTTCAGGCGGTTTCTGTTGATTGGACCACAAGGCGCCGTTACAGAAATCCGTGGGTTGTAAACGAAGTTGTCGGGTTGAACTACATAGTAACCACTGATATTCGCATCGTTAGTAATGTCATGGTCGAAGTAGTCGAGCTGGCTGATGACGCCTTGCTCGGCAGAATTTGTAAACGTCTCCGAAAGACCGCTGTCAGCGTTCTTGGTGGTTACCTTCTTGCTGAATTCACCCAACTTACGCTGTTCCCAAGATGGAGTTGTCCAATCTGGATAACCGCTTGGGAACAGCGTAAGTTCTCTGATATGTATGTGGTCAACAATGAGCGAAACGCCAATTGTGAGCTTGGATACGATAGGACACTTTCCATTGCAACGATGACTTTTAATGGCGGAAACGGCGCGGCCGACGATTCGCTAAGCAACTACAAAGTCATTCGAATTGGAGATATCGCCTTTGAGGGCCATACCAACAAAGTGCACGCCTATGGACGCTTTGTTCTCAACGACGCAGGTGACGGGCTTATGTCGCCGCGATTTTCATGTTTGAGGCCCATCGTCAAGCAGCGTTATAGCTTCTGGAAATACTATATTCCGCGCGAAGAGTCGATGAGACCAATCCTTGTCAACGCTACAAAAAGCGGAACCATGATGAACGAATTGGTTCCTGACGATCTCATGCGCGAATCTATTTTGGTTCCGTGTCTAGCTGAGCAAGAGGTTATTGGGAACAGCCTCTCGCAGTTAGATCACCTCATCACCCTTCATCAGCGTAAGTGCCAATACCGTGGTTTATACGGGTATCTTTCTTGGGAACAGCGTAAGCTGAATGAATGTCTGACGGTTTCTTCCGAAAAGAACTCCAACGGTGCTTTCAAGCGCAATGACGTCCTATCAGTGTCTAAAGACTTCGGAGTTATAAATCAAATAGCATTTCAGGGAAGAAGTTTTGCTGGGGCCGACTTGTCTAACTACGGCGTCTTGAACCATGGTGAAATTGTTTATACAAAATCACCCCTCAAGGATAACCCCTTCGGGATCATCAAGAGCAATAAGAGCCGTTCAGGCATAGTTTCTACGCTATATACAATATATAGGCCGCTCGATGGTACACTTGCCAACTTTATCGACTGCTACTTTTCGCAGGATGCCAGGGTCAACAATTACCTTCACCCTCTCATTAGCAAGGGTGCTAAAAACGACATGAAGGTTTCCGCCGAAAACGCATTGAAGGGAACGATTTCAATACCATCTGTTGCAGAGCAAAAAATGATTTGCGAGCTACTCGCACAACTAGACTCCCTCATCACCCTTCATCAGTGACAGTCTAATGGCAAGGTGCACAACATTATTATTCTCAGTAGAACGAAAAACCGCCAACTCGACATAGCGAAATCGGCGGTTCTGGGGCTCGAAACTAGAGGCAACTCACGAAAGTTATTAAACGAACATCCTATCCAACAGCGATTTCTTGATATTCCTTAACAGCTCAAGCTTACGCTGATGAAGAGTGATGAGGGAATTCAATTGCATGAAGAAGCATCCTATTTGCTTTTGTTCTTCCGTTGAACATGGCAAAGTGAGCACAGTTTCAAAGAAATCGTCTGGCGCAATATTAAGCAACCCGTGATTTCGCGCGCCTTCAGCAGCGATCATCCGAACCGCACCATGCCAACGATTCGTCTCGTAATAGGTTACCAAGAAATCAGGGTCTCCTAGATCGAGCCCGAAGCAGATGTACAGCGTGGATAAACAGCCCTTTTCATACTTGGTCAGGCGTTTAATCGCTCCCCATGGACTGTCGCCCGAAGTGCTCTTGTTGTAGGCGAACTCTCCGTTCTCCAGCAAGTAATACCCGCTCATATCACGACTAGCGACTTGATTGTTGAAGTAGTCACGCTGGTCCACAAGCCCATGCTGAGCCGAGATGGTGAGGGGGAGGTCGGACTGGTTGCCCTCGTTTTTCCGGATCACCCGATGAGCAACCTCTCCCAACTTACGCTGTTCCCAAGGGTCAGTGAAACCCTCGAAGCGGATTTCGGGTTCGGTCTCGCCGGGTTTCGGAAACATCTTGTCGAGCATCGATTTCTTCACCGTGCACAGCTTGTCGTACTTACGCTGATGAAGGGTGATGAGGTTGTCGAGAGACCGCAACGTCATCCCAATTTGCTGCTGTTCCGTTCTAGAAGGAAGCATCAATTGATAATCTGCGTATTCCTGTGCATTGACGCCAGGCTGGCCGGAGCGCTGCGAGGTTATGGCAACATACTTCTTGTAGGCATCGGTCAGGGTTGCCTGATAGACGAATTCGGGGTCAGCACTTTCTCCGATTCGTGCGCGAATCAGGAATCCAGCAAAGTAGACCGTTCCATCGTATTGCCTGTACAGATAGGTTTTTCCAACACTTGCGCCTGTACGAGCAAAGAGCAAATCACCTTCCTCCAGTAAATAATCTGCACTCATTGCAAGGTCAGCCAACGGAGTTGTGAGATCGCTTTTCAAGAACTCATGTGTTGCGTCATCAATGTCGGTGATGCGAAGATATTTGTTTTGACCGTCATATTCAGTTGCGGCTGCGTTCAAACCGTAATCAAACGAAGCCGCAATGCTGCCCAACTTACGCTGTTCCCAAGGGTCAGCGAATCCCTCGAAGCGGATTTCCGGGGCATTTTGTTTCCCTGCCATGCTACTCACCGCCCAACAACTTGCGCAGCTCGGCGATGCCCGCCATGTCGTACTCGTTGCCCCTAAGCCGCCCCAGCATGTCTGCCAGCTGGCTTTCTGCATCATCTATCTGATTGCACACGTCCGAATAAGTTGTCGCGTATTTGGCGTTTAGCGCAGCTACCTTCGCGATGAAGTCGCTCACAACGGTTTCGGGAAGGGCCAGAAGCTCAACCTGCAGCGGCTCTATCCACTTGGCGGCCAGCAGGTCGTCGCACTGGGCGTCGGTCAGGCCCTCGATGACCTCCTTGGTTCTCTCCTCAAGAGCCATTCTCGCTTCCTTGTTCGCCTTCTTGAGACTTTTCTCCTCACCGAGCAGCGCCTGCGCACGAACCAGACCTTGCTCGAAATCGTTTTCAGGGTGCTTTCCGATAACCTTCACAGCCTTCTTGAGCTCAGCCGCCACAAACGAACCTTCGTCGTTGACAGCAGCAGAGGATCCCTTGTCCTCCTCGTCGAAGCTTTCGAGAATCTCGTCTATCTCCTGCGATATCTCGCTTAGGCGGGAATCACGGGAAGTAATCTCCTTGACGTCTTCGGCAAGCAGGTGCTTTTGCACAAGCGCAAACGGCAGGATGCGGCCAGTCCAGCCGTCCTGTACCTCGACGTCTTTGCCGTTCTTCTTCTTGACCACCATGTTCGGGTCCACCTTGCGCACGGCGGTTTTCCCCTCGGTCTGGATGACCTCCAAATCGCCGGAGATTCCCACCCAGGCATCGTCGAGCGCCTGGTAGGCGTCGTAGCCGTCGACCAGGGCCATGCCCGCCAGTGTGTCTTTCAATAGCGCCGCGATGGCCTCTTCCTCCGCCACGGTATCGACTTCATCGGCGCCGTCTACCAAGCGGCTTCGCAGCGTGGCAGGTAAATGGCTTATCGCATCACGATAGCTGCTCAGGAAGGCGTGGACGTCGGTGTTTTCCTTCGCCGCTTGCGCAACGTCGTCAGTCGCGGGCGCAAGACACGACCCACCTGCGTCACGGTAGAGTTGCCCTTTGAGGCTCGGCCATACCTTCCAATAGCGCTCGAGCGCGTCGACCTCGACCTTCGGCACGCCGCCGAACATGGTGGCGTACACGTCCCAGTTTTCGGCGGCCGCGCTCGAGTCCACATAGCGCGGGATGTTGAGGTTATAGTCGTTAGCGCGGATCTCGTCGATGGGAACCAGGCGACTGAACTTGTCGACGGTCGCGTTCGTTGTCACGGCGTCGACGATACGCTTGATGTCACTTGCTCTCAGCTTGTTGTTCTTACCCTCTTTCACAAAGTGCTTGGAGGCGTCCACCACCAAGACGTCGCTCGTCTCGCGCTGCTTGCGCAGCACCATGACGATGGTCGGGATGCCCGTACCAAAGAAGATGTTGGCAGGAAGCCCGATGATTGCTTGAATGTGGCGGTTCTCCACCAGGTTCTTGCGAATAGCGCCCTCCTCGCCGCCGCGGAACAGCACGCCGTGCGGCAGGACGATGCACATGATGCCGTCGGGGCGCAGGTGATACAAATCGTGCAGTAGGAAGGCGTAGTCGGCCTTGGACTTGGGCGCCACGCCGAACTTGAAGCGAGGGTCGAGCTCCTTGTCCTCCGGGTCCCAGTTCTGGGAATAGGGTGGGTTCGACACCACGGCATCGACAAATAGCGGGTCGTAGGTCTCATCCTTGTTCTCCACGGTGTCGAACCACGGCCAGTCGTCCTCGAGCGTGTCGCCGTTTCTGGCCACGATGTTGTCGGGAAGGATGCCGCGCATCACCAGGTTCATGCGCGTGAGGTTGTAGGTGTTCTCCTTGAGCTCCTGAGCGTAGTACTTGATGGAGTCCGGGTTGCCGTTACGGCGCGCCACGGCCTTGCCGATGTTGATGAGCAGCGATCCCGATCCGCTGGTGGGGTCGTAAATGGTGATGTTCTCGCGTCCGGCCAGGTGCCACGAGATTATCTCGCTCATGAGCATGGACACCTCGTGCGGCGTGTAGAACTCGCCGGCTTTCTTGCCGGCGTTGGCAGCGAAGTTGCTGATGAGGTACTCGTAGATGAAGCCCAGCACGTCGTAGTCGGCTCGGCCGTCCATCGGGATGTCCTTGATGAGGTAGATGAGGTCGCGAGCGGCCTTGGACTGGCTGCGTGCATCGGTACCCAACTTGGAGAGGCCGGTCTGCAGCGTGTCGAAGATGCCGTCGAAGACGCGCTTGCGTGCAGGATCGATATTGCGGCTGAAGGCGGAAAGCGCGTCGCGCACGTTCGATATCTCGAAGTCGCCGCCCTTGGCGACCCAGGTGGAGAAGAGGTTGTCGTAGGCGATGAAGTAGCCGCACTCGCCCTTGACGAACTCGACCGTCTCCTCGTCGTCTTCCACCAGGTTGGGCAGGTCCTCCTCGGCGAAGTCGCGCGCCTTCAGGCGGGCAACCTCGGTCTCGGACAGGAACTTGTAGAAGATGAATCCTAGAATGTAGTCCTTGTACTCGTTAGCCTCGATCTTGGATCGCATCTTGTTGGCGGACTCCCAAATCTTGGAGGCCAGCTGCTGCTTGTTCATCTAGTTTTCCTCACTTCTATAGACTTGGTTGAGCGTTTCTCCGTCGTCGCTTACCCATTCGGTCCAGCCGTTCTGGCTGCCGCCGAGTACGAACACCGCCGCGGCACTGGGCGTCGGGAACTCGAGGTCCTCGGCGAGTTGTGCGATGCCGCCCGAATCGCCGAAGATTTCCCTGCGCATGGCCGCGACGCCCGCGTTTTTCAGCACGGGCCTCGAGAGGTTAACTTTCGAGCCGGCGAGCACGGTGAAGTGCCCGGTGGCCTTGTCGTAGCGCCCAGCCCCGCGTATGCCGTTCTTCTTCGTGTGGAAGACCGCCGGCGCGCCCGCCGGACCTTGGTCGACTCTGTCGAGGTCGTACCCCAGAGCTGACATCCTGAAGAGGATCCTCTCGTGCAGGCGTTCGACGGCCTCTTCCTTGTACGGGTCGACGTAGGGCTTGGGTGTCGCCGAGTTGTCGGTCTCGTACGAGCCGTGGGTACGCACGTAGTCGATGGCCTTCGCCTCGAGAACGTCCAGTGCGTCCCTGCTGATGTTCTGGTCGTCGTCGAGGAACATAACGGCCTTGTTCCAGAACTCCTTCTTCGCCTTGTGCGCGTCGAGCCGGGCGATGCCCTGGGTCGTCTGCCCCGCGTAGACGCGGCTCACGTTGCCGTGGTCCTCATCGAGCAGGTAGTAGACGCCGCGCTGCGGGATGTTCGGCAGCGACTTCGCCTCGGCGAGGTCTTCCCTCGGAACGACGACGGTCACAAGCGACTCGCCGTCGATGCGGCAGATGCGGATGCGGTCCGGCTGCGCGTCTATGAGCTGGACGGTAAGAGTCTTGACCCGGATCATGCTCACGCCCTCTTCTTCGCGAGCTCTTCGATCATGCACGTGCGCACGAAGGCGGAGAAGCTCATGCCGCGAAGGTTGGCTTCTTCTTTGGCGGCGTCGCGAAGCGTATCGGGGATACGCAGCGTAACGGAGACTTGATCGCCTTCCACCAGATAGCTGCGGATCTCGGTCTCGTCCGGGTTGCTCTGGATGAGCTCTTTGTAGGTCTTGGGCATCGTCGGCTTCCATCGCTCGAAATGCAATACAAATGCGTCCAGATGGATTATAGCGTAGGGCCTCAGCCCCACTACGGGGGGTACGCCGCCGGGGCCCACCGGCGCGCTTTAGCGGACAAACGGCGAAGCGCGCCCCTCTCCGCTACGCGGCATCAAAAAAGCAGCCGCCAAAACTCGACGGCTGCCCCGCGGGCCCACCGCCCGCAGCAATTCAATTCAGCGCAGGTCACATGTCTCGCACGCCAGCGGAAAAGAACGCCCTTCTCTCCCCCGCCCTTCTTGCCTACTTGCCTTCGCTCGCGAGGAACTCCTCAAGGCGGGCGTTGAACTTCTCGGGATACTCGTAGGCCATGAGGTGGCCGCCCATCACGTAGGTCGGGGTCTCCGGGAACTGCTCGTGGCAGAACGGCTCGGCCACGTCGGCCCAGTGCTCGGCGATGTACATGAGGGTGGGCACGGTCTTCGCGGCGGTCTTGGCCACGTCCAGGTAGTTGCAGAAGATCGCGTCGCAGAACAGCTGGCGCGCGATCCAGTACGGCGTGCGGCGGCTCATGTCCATGAGGTACTCGTACTCGTCGGCCCCAAGCTCGCGCTGCATCATCACCTGCGTGAGGTACTCGTCCCAGAACGCCTCGGCGCTCTCGGGGTACGTGAGCACGCGCGTGGCCACCTCCGAAAGCTCGGCCGGCGTGCCCTCGGTCCACCACGCTGGGTCCTCCAAGAGCGACAGCGGGCGGATGGCGGGCGCCCTTCTTGCCCGTGCCCTTCTTTCCACGCACGCCTGCGCCGGCTAAGCCTCCTGGCAGTTGCCAATGGCCGCCAGCGTGCTCTCCGCGTACCTGCGGTACATCCCCGCGCGCTCGTTCGAGAAGTCGCGCTCCGCGATGGCGCTGTCTCGCCAGGCGCAAAGGTCGCTGATCTCGTCCTGCAGGCGATCGATGAGCGTCTGCACGGCGGGCACGGCATCGGCGACCGCCGGCGCACCCTGCCCGCAGCGGACCTTGCGCAGCTGGTCGTTGCGGTCGGCGATGTCGGCGTCGTAGCCGCAGATCTGCTCGTTGTGCAGGTTCGCGTTGTTCTGCCAGAACGCGACCTGGTTGTTGTAGTAGCTGAGATTGCTCTTCAGTGAGCTCAAACCCATGGTGATCCTCTTTTCTGCGCGGCACCGCATGCGCGCGCCTCGATTGCACCTACAATACGGGCCGCGCGTACGCGCGCTGTTAGCCGCGTGACATGGGCGTGAAATGGCAGGTCACGACTATGTGCGGGCAGGCACTTCTTGCCGCTTGGCGCCCCCGCTCCCCCGCATGGCGCACCTTTTATGAAATATATTGTTTTCTCGGCTCATTTGATGCGATACTTTGACTGCCGAAAAGGCGAGATGCCTTGTAGGTGTCAGATTGGCGAGGTTCGTACCTCGCCTTTTTCATATCGACTCTTCGGGGGATGGTGTGGCAAACCGCTTGAACCTGCATATCGATGAATCGGGCAACCAGGACCTCTCGGAAGGTCGCTACATCGTCGCGGTTGTTCTTCATGACCACTCTGAAGATATATCGACGCCCCTAGGGCGCTACGAAGGCCGTCTGGCTGCCGCCGGCCTTCCCGACGTGCCATTTCATGGGAAAGACCTATTGCACGGAAACGAAGACTACCGCGCCGTGTCCCCCGGTGATAGGAAGCGGCTGCTCACCCAGTTCGCGCGGTTGGTCCGCGAGCTGCCCATCTCCTTCTTCGTTTTGCGATATGACTCCACCAGTGTCCATAATAGGGACGAGCTCGAGGCCAGGATCAGACGCGACCTCGCGTCACTCATCTATGAACACCTTGACTTCTTTCAGGAGTTCGCCGCCGTTGCCGTCTACTACGACAACGGTCAGGGCGCGGTGAGCGTAGCCCTCTACGACGCTCTCGACTTTGTCTTGGCCAAAAACGTCGCAGATTACCGCAATGCCGACCCAGGGGCTCGACGTCTACTCCAAGTAGCGGATTACATCTGCACGATCGCTCGAGTCTCCGATGACTATGACGCAGGCAAGCCATCAAAGACGCATGAGCGATTCTTTGGCAACAGGCGTAGTTTCATGCAATCGTTCAAGAAACAGCTCGATCGCAAGATATTTTGCAAACAATGAGAGCGCATAGACAGACTGTCTATGCCACTTTCCCGCCTTCCGAATAACCGCCCCCGGCCGCGCGTTGACGCCCTGTCACGCATCGGTCACGCCCGAATGGCAAACGTCACAAGATGTGCGCTAATCTAAATCGTTCTTGCAGCACCGGATAGAAGGGGTCCCAATGAAGAAGCTGCTCAAGGAGTTCCAGGAGTTCATCAACCGCGGCAACGTCATGGACATGGCCATCGGCGTCATCATCGGCGGCGCGTTCACCGCGATCGTCACGTCCCTCACGGATAACATCATCAACCCGCTGATCAAGGCCATCTGCGGCGGCAACGTGGGCGAGGTCTCCGGCCTCGTCGTCCCCGGCACCGAGATCGACTTCGGCGCGTTCATCAGCGCCGTCATCAACTTCCTCATCGTGGCCGCCATCGTGTTCGCCATGGTCAAGGCGCTGAACAAGGCCCAGGACCTCGGCAATAAGCTCACCCACAAGCAGCCCGAGGAGGAGCCGGCCCCCGCGCCTGTCTGCCCGTTCTGCCTCGAGGAGGTCAACCCCGGCGCGACCAAGTGCTGCCACTGCGGCAGCGAGCTGCCCAAGTCCGAGTAGCTCCGCGAGCTGCGAGCCTGCGATCGCCCGAGCATGCGCGGCGTCCCGTCCTTACGCGAGGCGGGGCGCCGTTTTTTGTGTCGCGCGGCGGCGCTTGCGCGGGGGCGCACTTCTTTCCACGCGACAAAGCGTGCAGCCAGCGACACAACCGCGCCTTCCGGCGGGCAGATCCATCGCTCGATGCACGCTTTGCTGGCAAGAAGCGCCCCCACCAGTCGGTGCTACCGCCGAAAGCGACGCCGTTCGCCGAACTTCTTGCCAGTCGCACTTCTTTGCGGATCCGCGCGAAGCAGCGCGTCGACGCGACAAAGCGTGCATCCTGCGACACAATCGCGCCCTCAGGCGCCGAAAACCGTCGCTCGATGCACGCCTTGCCGAAAAGAAGCACCCGCCGCCCGAGCCCCCCCGCCCGCGCCGCCCGCCGAATCTCGCAAAAAGCGCACCACCGGCGCCGCCGCATGCGTCACAATGCGGCAACTCCACCGACGACCCGGCAGCGAGGTGATGCCATGAGCACCGCGAACGACCAGATGATCGACGCCCTCCTGCGCGACGCCGAGGCTGCCGGCTCGCTGCTTTACACGCCCGACCGGACGATCTACCGCGCGCTCAGGCGCCGCGCCGCAAAGAAGAGCCCGGAAATCGTCGAGCCCGCTCCCAGCGTCTTTGCGCGGGCGTCGCTGTGGCAGGCGCTCGACCCGTGCGAGCGCAGCCGTCACCTGATCCGCGCGCTCGCGGCGCAGCACGAAGGCTGGGTCTTCTGCGCGCAGTCGGCCGCGCTCATGCTCGGCTTCCCGGTCTCGTACCACACGGTGGCGCAGGTCCACGTGGCGCGCCCGAGGGGCGGCCGCACGCGCAGCTCCGGCATCGTCGTGCGCCACGAGGTCGGCGACGACGAGCCCGTGGTCGCAGGCGGCGTCAAGGTCACGTCGTTTTACCGCACGGTGTTCGACTGCCTGGCCACCCTCGAGTTCAGCGAGGCGCTCCAGGTGGCCGACCGCGCGCTGCGCGTCAAGGGAATCTCGCGCAGAAGGCTTGTCGACGAGCTGCGCCGGCGTTTCAAGGGGCACCACGGCATCGGGCGCGCCATCGACGTGTGCGCCTGGGCGGAGCCCGGGGCCGAGAGCGGCGGCGAGTCGATCCTGCGCGCGGCCATCATCGAGCAAGGCTTCGCGCTGCCGCGCCTGCAGGTCACGCTGCCCGACCCGATCGAGCAAGGCCGCCGTTTCCGCGTCGACCTCGTGTGGCGCGACGCGGAGGGCCGGCCGATCTTCGGCGAGCTCGACGGCAAGCGCAAATACACCGACCCGCAGATGACGCGCGGACGCTCACTCGACGAGATCCTCGACGACGAGCACCGCCGCCAAGCGCGGCTGACCATGTACCGCGCGAGTTTCGTGCGCCTGAGCTTCTGGATGGCCAAGCGCCCGCAGGAGCTCGCGCGGACGCTCGCCGCGTACGGGGTGCCCTTCGTGGGCGCACCGGAGGTCCGCGACGGCGTCCCCGTGCCGTCGAAGGAGATCCGCGAGCGGCCGACGTACGTCAGATGTGGCACGCTCATCATCAACAACCTGCGCGTCCGCTACACGCAGATCGCGGCGTAGCTCGCGGCAGCCGTGCGGGGACGCACTTCTTTCCACGTGATCGCGCGACGCCGCCCGTAACAAAGCGTGCAGATAGAGACACAATCATGCCCTCCGGCGGGCAAATCCGTCGCTCGATGCACGCTTTGCTGGCAAGAAGCCCGCGCAGCCGCCAAGAAGCGTCCTCGCCGCACGAAAAAAGCGCCGCCGCGGCACGTGACCGCGACGGCGCCAGGCGCTCGCTTATGCAGCGGCTCGCCCCTTACAGGTAGGCGACGGCCTTGATCTCGACCTTGGCGGCCTTGGGCAGCGCGGCGACCTCGAAGGCGGCGCGGGCCGGGTACGGCTCGGAGAAGAACTCGCCGTAGACCTCGTTCATCGGGCCGAAGTCGGCGATGGAGTCGAGGAGCACGGTGACCTCGGCGACGTTGGCCATGGAGGCGCCGGCGGCCTCGAGGATGTTCTTGATGTTGGTCAGGCTCTGACGGGTCTGGGCCTTGATGTCGTCGCCCGCGAACTCACCGGTAGCGGGGTCGATGGGGAGCTGGCCGGAGACGTGGATGCAGCTGCCGGCCTGGGTGGCGGCGGAGTAGGGGCCCACGGCAGCGGGGGCCTTGTCGGTGACGATGGCCTTGATGGACATGTTGGTTTCTCCTTTACGTTTGAAGGAACAACTTATCGTAAAAGACGGGGGGTATCCCACCGCCTAATTACCTAGAGACGAAGGCGCCGGGGCGGGCGCCGGTCGGCTCGCCGTCCTGGGCGACGAGCTCGCCGCCCACGTAGACGAGGTGGGCGCGGCCGCGGCAGGCGAATCCCTCGTAGGGCGTGTGGTCGACTGCCTGGTGCTGGGTGGCGGCGTGGATGGTCCAGCGCGCCTCGGGGTCCCAGACGCACACGTCCGCGTCAGCGCCTTCGGCCAGGCGGCCCTTGCGCGGCCACATGCCGAAAACCTTCGCGGGGTTCTCGCTCATCAGGCGGCAGAGCCCTTCGGGGCCCACCTGCTCGGCGAAGCTCGTGGCGATGAGCGCCGGGCGGTGCTCGATGCCCGCGCCGCCGTTGGGGATCTTGCGGAAGTCTCCGCGGCCGCGGTCCTTCTGGCCATGGAGGTTGAAGGAGCAGTGGTCGGTGGCGATGGTGTCGATCTCGCCGCCTATGAGCGCCTCGCGCAGGGCGGCGACGTCGGCGGGCTTGCGCAGAGGCGGGCTCATGACGTACTTCGCGCCGGCGAAGCCGTCGTCGCCTTCCTCCTTGTAGCGCGTATCGTCGAGCAGCAGGTACTGCGGGCAGGTCTCGACGTAGATGTTCTTCTGGCCGCGGGCCTTGGCACTGCGAATGGCCTCCAGGCCGAGCTTGGTCGAGAGGTGCACCACGTTGACCTTGGCGTCCCCCGCGAGGTGAGCGATGTAGAGCAAGCGGCTGATGGCCTCGGCCTCGCAGACGTCCGGGCGCGAAAGCGGGTGGCCCTCAGGGCCGGTGACGCCGGAGTCGAAGACGCGCTGCTGAAGGCGGTCGACAAGCGTGCCGTTCTCGCAGTGGACGCAAAGGATGCCGCCCAGGGGCTTTAGGGCCTCGAGGACCTCGAGCGTGTCCGCGTCGTCGAGGCGCAAGTGGTCGTAGGCGAAGTACGTCTTGAAGGAGCAGACGCCGTTCTCGCGCATGACGGCGAGGTCGCGGCGGTTGCGCTCGTTCCACTCGGCGAGGGCCATGTGGAAGGCATAGTTGGCGGTGCAGGTTCCGTCGGCGCGCTTGTGCCACTCGGCGAGGGCGTCAGGCATGGTCACGCCACGGTCGGCCGTGGCGTAGTCGACGACGGTGGTGGTGCCGCCGCACGCCGCCGCGCGGGTGCCCGTCTCGAAGCTGTCGGCCGTCCAGTCCATGCCGGTCCAGCACTGCAGGTGCGTGTGGGCATCGATGAAGCCCGGGAACACCCAGCAGCCGCGCACGTCGACGACCTCGTCGCCCTCAACGGGCTCGATGTGGTCGGCCACGCGGGCGATCTTATTTCCATCGAGCGCCACGTCGCCCTCACGCACCCCCTCGGGCGTGACCAGGGTTCCGTTCGTAAGGATCCTCATAGCAAAGTCCTCCTTAAACCCTGAGGGCGGCCTCGAGCAGCTCGAGGTCCTCCCTCGTGTCCACATCATGAATCTCGAGCTCGCTTTGGGCCTCGACGACGCGGACGCGCACGCCGAGCTCCTGCCTGCGGGCCAAAAGCGCGCTTCCGCCCTGGTCGCCCTCGAGAGCGGCGAGCGCGGGCAGCTCCTCGTTCGGCCACAGGATCGGGCTCGCGGGCGAGCCGTGCCACCCCAGCCGCACGATGGAGCCGGGGTGCGTCTGGAAATCGGCGACGAGGGCGCGGACGCTCTCCTCCCGCAGTAGCGGCTGATCACCCGGCACAAAGAGGCGCGCGGGGACGCCCGGCAAGGCCTTCAGCCCCTCGCGGATCGTGTCGGATTGGTGCGAGCCGGAGTGCAGGACGCAGCGCACGCCGACGGTCTCGCAGAGCTCCTCGACCTCCTCGGAGCGCGTGACCACGACGATGTCCAGGAGATCGTCCGGCAAAGCCGAGAGCGTGCGCTCGAGCACCGGCACGCCGACGAGCGGCTCGACGAGCTTCTGGGAGCCGAAGCGGCGGGCGAGCCCGGAGGCCATAACGACACAACCCACGCGCGGAACGTCGCAGAAGCCCGAGAAGCACTCGTTGAAGTTCCGCCGCAGGTCGTCGACGCAGGCGTGCTCGAACGCCTCGTAGCGGCCAAGAAGGTCGCGCGCTTCCGTGGTGAGACGGCTTCCTCCCCCGCCGGCGCCGCCGATGGTGCGCTCGGTCAGCTTGAAGCCGAAGGAAGCCTCGGCGGTCTTCACCAGGCGCGTCGCCTTGGTGTAGGCCATGCCCATGCTCGCGGCTGCAGACCGCAGGCTGCCCGTCTCCTCGATGCGGTGGAGGAGCTCGCGCGGGCCGGGGCCGAAGGCGCGCGAGCCCTCGTCGCCGAGAAGGTATGCCCTCAAGTCCGGCCTCACGCGCCTCCTCCTTCCAGTGGCCGAGTCTTTCTGAATAAAGCGGCGGCAAGCGTTGCCTTGCCGCCACAATAACGCTTACCTCGTACTATACACGCAAAGACGCGCTACGCATGAACGACGGTACCGGTCTTGCCGGCGATGCCGTCGGCCGCGCGGTCAAGCAGCGTGATGAGCGCGTTGCGGCCCGGCTTGGACTCGGCGAACTTGACGCAGGCCTCGACCTTGGGGAGCATGCTGCCCGGGGCGAACTGGCCCTGGCCGATGTACTCGCGGGCCTCGTCGGGCGTGAGGGAGTCGAGCCACTTCTGGTCCGGCTTGCCGAAGTTGACGGCGACCTTCTCGACGGCGGTGAGGATCACGAGGTAGTCGGCATCGAGGGACTCGGCCAAAAGCTCCGCCGCGAAGTCCTTGTCGATGACGGCCGCGGCGCCCTTGAGGTGGTGGTGCACGTGGGTCTGGAAGACGGGGATTCCGCCGCCGCCGCAGCAGATGACCACGTGGTCGGCGTCGACGAGGCTGCCGATGGTGTCGAGCTCGACGATGCGCTTGGGCTTAGGCGAGGCGACGACGCGGCGGTAACCGCGGCCGGCGTCCTCGACGAAGTCGTACCCGCGGTTGGCCTTGAGGTCCTCGGCCTCCTCGAGCGTCATGAAGGAGCCGATCGGCTTGGTCGGGTTCTTGAACGCGGGGTCATCGGGATCGACCTCGACCTGGGTCAGGACGGTGGTGACGCCGTGCTTGATGCCGCGGCACTCCATCTCCTCGCGCAGGGCGTTCTGGAGGTCGTAGCCGATGTAGCCCTGGCTCATGGCGCCGCAGACGGAAAGCGGGCATGGGATGTACTTCTCGGGGTCCGAGCGGGTAAGCTCGGTCATGGCGTTGGCGATCATGCCGACCTGCGGGCCGTTGCCGTGGACGACGACGACCTCGTTGCCCTGCTCCAGGAGGTCGACGATAGCGCGAGCCGTGTTCTGGACCGCGATCGCCTGCTCGGGCAGGTTCTTGCCGAGGGCGTTGCCGCCCAGGGCGATGACGATTCTTTTGCCCATAGGGCACCTCTCCTTAAACTAATGATGGCTAAGGCGCCAAGAAAAACAGCGCAATTCAGTGGGGCCCGCGCCCCGGCGGTTTCCCACCAAGGCGCAGGCCCTCAAACAAAGACGAGCTCAGACGCTGATTTAGGCCTGGAACCAGCGCGGGGTCGCGCGCTCCTCGAGAGCCTTGAGCGTGGCGGCCGGGTCGGCGCACTTCTGGAGGAACATCATGGCCGCGATGGCGTACGGCTTGTAAGAGGCCTCCTTGTACATACCGTCGCGGTGCATGTCGAAGACGTCGGCCATGACCTCGCCGTGCTCGCAGGAGACACCGGAGATGTCGGCGGGCAGCGGGTGCATGAAGATGGTGTCCTGGCCGTTAGCGGTCTTGGCCATGAGGTCGGTCGTGGAGCACCAATCCTTGTGCTCGGCGTTCTGGGCGAGGAGCTCCTTCTCGAGCGCCTTGATGCCGGCGTCGTCGCCCTCGGCGTAGAGGTTGGTGCGCTTCTCCATGCCGACGTAGGGAGCCCAAGACTTCGGGATGACGATGTCGGCGCCCTCGAAGGCCTCGGCCATGCAGTTGGACTGCTTGAAGGTGGTGCCGGACTCGGCGGCGTACTTCTTTGCGCGGTCGACAACCTCGGGCATCAGATCGTAGCCCTCGGGGTGAGCGAGGGTGACGTCCATGCCGAAGCGCGGCAGCAGGCTGATGAGGGACTGCGGACAGGACAGCGGCTTGCCGTAGGAAGGCGAGTAAGCCCAGGTCACAGCGACCTTCTTGCCCTTGAGGTTCTCGAGGCCGCCGAACTCCTCGATGAGGTAGAGCATGTCGGCGGAGGACTGCGTCGGGTGATCGGAGTCGGACTGCAGCGAGATCAGGGTCGGACGGTGATCGAGGACGCCGTCGGCGTAGGCCTGCTGGACGGACTCGGAGACCTCCTTCATGTACGCGTCGCCCTTGCCGATGTACATGTCGTCGCGGATGCCGATGACGTCGGCCATGAAGGAGATCATGGTAGCGGTCTCGCGGACGGTCTCGCCGTGGGCGATCTGGGACTTCTTCTCATCGAGGTCCTGGAGCTCGAGGCCGAGGAGGTTAGAGGCCTTGGAGAAGCTGAAGCGCGTACGGGTGGAGTTGTCGCGGAAGAGGGACACGGCCAGGCCGGAGTCGAAGATCTTGGACGAGATGTTGCGCTCGCGGAGGTTGCGCAGGGCGGCGGCCACGGCATAGAGGGCGCGCAGCTCGTCGGTGGTCTTGTCCCAGGTGTGCAGGAAGTCGTCGCCGTACATGCCCTTGAAGTCAAGGCCCTCGAGCATGTCGACGTACTTCTGGATCTCGCTCATATTGATTCCTCTCCTATTGAGTGGCTTAAAGGTGAAACAGCGGTGCAGGGACAGCCCCTCCACGGGGAAGGGACTGTCCCGGTGCAAAGAAAACTACTTGATGTCGTTGTCGGTGAGCTCGGCGCGGTAGGTGGTCGCGGAGCCGTCGACCTGGGACGGATCGTAGAGGTTCAGCGCAGCGACGTAGAGGGCGGCGCAGGTCGGGAGGTCCTGCTTGTAGGTGACCTCGTTGGGCGCGTGGGCCTGGGACTCGGCGCCGGGGCCGAAGCCGACGCAGGGGATGCCGTAGCGGCCCTGGATGGAGACGCAGTTCGTGGAGAAGGTCC